>Ga0302231_10000325_pt1 | contig 38158 bp, 55 predicted proteins | sample II_Palsa_N2_2_FD_193522 | JGI IMG/M metagenome (GOLD analysis project Ga0302231, IMG submission 193522) | Peat permafrost microbial communities from Stordalen Mire near Abisko, Sweden - II_Palsa_N2_2 | ecosystem: Environmental > Terrestrial > Soil > Palsa > Peat permafrost | place: Sweden...
GTGGTCGGCGCGGTCGGCGGCGGAGTCGGCGTCGTGGTCGGCGGCGGCGGCGTGGTCGGCGGCGTGGTCGGCGGCGGGGCCGGCGGCGGCGGCGCGGTCGGCGCACTTTGAATGGGAAGCCAAAACGCTTCTCGAGCTTCTGCGCAACGCTCCGCAGGCCGCAGAATGAGTATCGCAAAGTTCAAACAGTGGATGGCGGGTTCCACGCCGGATGAGAAGAAAGAACTCGCGATCAAGGCGCGAACTTCACTGAGCCTGCTTTACCAGCTCGATTACGGCACGCGAAACGCAAGCGCGGATCTGGCCGGCCGTATCGAGCAGGGCGTGAAGTCGATCAACCGGCGCAAACGTCACACGCCGCTCCCCGAAGTCATGAAGGGCGATCTGTGCGAAACGTGCGCGAAATGCAGGTTTTACAAGGAAGGAGATTGCAAGTGAAAGAATACCTGATCCTGCGGCTGCGCAACGCCGCGATAGCGATGGACCGGAAGGGCGATGCGAACATGGCCGCCCTGCTCACCGAAGCGATTGACGAGCTGGAAGGGCCGACCCAGCATACTTACGGCAATTCCGAAGTGCTGGCGGCTGACGCCATTACGCGGGCGAGGGCGCGATGAGACCCAAAAACACATGGACAAGAAGGGCGGTGCTCAACCGCCTCGCCGGGGGCGAGTGGCTGACGGCGCAGGAAATTGCGGCGGACGTTGGCGATTACGATCTTGTGACGCACTACCTGCGGATACTGAGGACCGAAGGCGCGGTTGAACGCCGCAAGGAACGGATCGTGCGTGACGGCAGGAACGTCGGTGTGCGCTTCGCCCACCATCTGGCAAACCGGACTCCTTACGTGGGCGAAACTGTCGCGCCCGCGTACCGCAATCTGCGGCTTGCCGAAAACCTCGTGGACTACGACCGCACAAATCACGCGTTCGCGTCCCTTTGCATGCTGGTGCGGCGATGAAACCTCTTATCGCAATCCTGTTATGCGCCCCGCTGGCTGCGCACGCGAGCTGGTTTGACTACGAGGCGTCGGTAGGCGCGACGCGCTTTTCGTCGCAACCTGACAACACCTGGTATCAGGAAGGTGCTGAGCACCATCTTGGCCTGCTGTCACTGTCGGGATCTGCGGGCGTCACCGGGCCGATCGTGACGCGAGGCGCGTGGGGTGTGGACTGGCATGTGGATTACGTGAACCTGGGGCATGTCACCAGCCAGTGTGACTGCACGCCGGTCGACGCCTTCTACAGTCAGGCGACGCATAGCATCACAAACAACTCCGTGCCGCTCGCCAACTTCATGGGTTCGGGGGCCGCGCAAGGCATCGCGCTGACTGTCGAGCCTTACGTCTGGAGTCACGGTTTGCGGTTTGGCGTCGAGGCGGGTGTCTTCCCGTACATCGCTTCGTTCAGCGAGACCATCACCAACTGGTCAGATCAGCCCGGCATGGCGACGCGTACGCTGGGGGCAGCAACACCCCATCGCGTCGAGCCGGGCGCCGTGGTGGGCGCCTCCGTAGGTAACGGGCGCATCTCGGTAGGGTACCGTCACTTCATCCTGCCGTCCGACAGCAAGACGCCGGCCGTGTGGAAGGGCGCCAACATGGTCGAAGTCAAATACCGTTTCTGATACACTGTCCGCGTCTCCTTCGTTGTTCTTCAGGCCCGCTTTCGAGCGGGCTTTTTCTATTGTGGAGGACAGAAGTTGCGGGTAGGATACTCAGACCGCGTAAGACAACCTAGGAGAATCTACGTGCTTATCCCTATCGCCGATGTTCTGGCGCTTATACCTGTCTCCCGAGCAACCCTTTATCTGCGCATGCAGGAGCCCGATTTCCCCAAGGCCTACAAGATTGGCGGCCGCGTGTTCTGGAAGCACGCCGAGATCCTCGCGTATATCGATTCGAAGCAAGAAAAAGCGGAGGCATGATGCCGCAGTACTTCAAGGAGCACGGCGAGCGCCTGGTTGAGCTCGGCTACCGCATCGTGCCGTTGCCGCCGGGGAGCAAGGGACCGAACCGCAAGGGCTGGCCGAAGTTCGAGCTCACCGCTGAGTCCGTGCGCAAGATGGCAGCGAACGGCAGTGCACACGACGGCATCGGCGTGCTCGCGGCCACTACGCCTGCTATCGATGTCGACATACTCGACGAAGAAGTCGCGCAGCAGATGAGCGATGAGATCGATCGGATCTTCGCCGGTCAGTCGCTGATGACGCGCACGGGCCGCGCGCCCAAGTTCCTTATTCCATTCCGGTCTGACGAACCGTTCCGCAAACTTACCTCAAAGGTGTACAGCGATGGCAAACACGAACACAAGGTCGAAATCCTCGGAGACGGTCAGCAATGGGTTGCTTATCACGTGCACCCGGATACAGCCAGGCCTTACGAGTGGTGGGACGGACTTGGAGACGGTGGTGTACGAACTGTTCAGCGTGAGAGCCTGCCGGCTCTATCCCGAGGAGATGCCCAGCTGGTTATTGACGCATTCGAGGTACTTGCGCAGGCACGCGTTGCGGCGGGAAGTTGGGTACTCGCTTCCCGATCAGCCGGGACTGGCAGCGACAAAAATAGAAGCCTGGAAGAGGGGGACGATTTCGCCGCTTATGCCCAGCCGGTCGGGAAATCTGATAAAGAAGTCGCCGCTCTGCTAGCGCGCCACCCGAATGACGAAGCCGACTACGATCACTGGTTCAGTGTGCTCGCCGCTGTGCACCACGAGCTGGGCGACGCGGGGCGCGAGCTGGCGCTGGAGTGGTCGGCATCGTCCGCCAAGCACGCCGACGAGAAGTTCGACACGACATGGAACAGCCTGGGGCGCTATACCGGCCGGCAAATCACGCTTCGCAGTCTGCTCAAACCAGCTGAACCGGAACACAAACCGCGTGCGGCCACATCAGACAACCCTTTCCAGATTCACGAATGGGCAGATTACAAGCAGCACTATCTCAGCACGCCGTGGATCATCAAGGGCGTGCTGCCGCAAGCCGAGGTCGGAATTCTTTACGGCCAGTCCGGGTCCGGGAAAACCTTCTTCGTGCTCGATCTTGCGGCCACGGTGGCGCGCGGCGCTGAATGGCGCGGCAGGAAGGTGAGTGACTGCCGGGTCGTGTATGTGGCCGCCGAGGCGCGCGAAGGCATCAAGAAGCGCATGGACGCCTACGACCAGCACGTGTGCGCCGACGGTACCCGGCCCGATATCATCGCGGGCGCGCCTAACCTCCTGTCCAGCGATGCGGGCAAGCTGGCCGAGGCTATAGGCCGCGCTGGCCTGATCATTCTCGACACCATGGCCGCTTCGCATTCAGGCGATGAGAACAGTGCAAAGGACATGGGGCTGTTCCTGGCCGCGTGCAAGGATATCAGCGTCGCCACGGGTGCAATGGTGCTTGCCGTCCACCACACGGGAAAGGAAGACAGCAAAGGCATGCGTGGCTCGTCTGCCCTGTTTGCGGGCGCGGATTTCGTGATGGAGATCTTCAAGAATAAGGTCGGAGACCGTTTCGAGCACGGCGCGCTGCTTTCCAAATCGCGAGACGACGTAACAGGGACCAGTTTTGGGTTCGAACTGAAACGCGTCACTGTCGGCGTGGACGATGAAGGTGATGACGTAACCACGTGCGTGATCGAGCCAGTACAGAAGGAAGTCAGCAAGACGCCGAAAAGACCCCGCAAGCTGGCAAATCTCGAAGATTCGCGATACGACATGCACAGGGAGATTCTTACAATATTCGAACGCATAACTGACGAATCGCCTACTAAAGTGGTAACTGACGATCAGCTGCTGGACGCCATCATAAAAAAGTTTCCGAGCAAACTCAGACGCAACATGGTGCCCCTTGTGCTGAGGTTGGAAGAGTTCGGAGTAATCCGCCGAACCGAAGCTGGGCTTAGCCTGGAGGACGACGACCTCGACGCTTGCTGACTTTGGCTGACTTCTTGCTGACCTTCTTGCTGACTTCTTGCTGACTTTCTGAGGTTGCTGACGTGTCTATAAGACGTCAGCAACGTCAGTAACCTCAGCAAGCTTTCCTGACGGAGAAACAGAATGTTTTTAAAAATGACGCTTCTTAGAAGTAGTAAGGAAAAAGTAATTTACGTGAACACCGATTACCTCGTCAGTTTTCACGGTTTCGGAAAAGGCAGTTCGATAGTCGTAAAAGGGTCAGACGCGCACTACATCCGAATGGTAAAAGAATCACCGGACGAGATTCTTGCCCAGCTAGCCGGAGGCAAGGGGAAATGAAACGCGATTCGGTTTTATGCGTCGCCTGTGGTCGGGACTTCGACGTGGGTTTGCTTGAGCTGGTCCGTTGGTCCGGGCCGCTGTGGTGCCAGTCGTGTATCAGACATGCGGATGAGAAGCTCCACGAAGCCGCAGGACGGGCCGCGAGGGCGGAACGGATAGCAGACCAGCAGAAATGAGAAACGGCCCGTTGTGGGCCGTTTTCGTCTAGCGCCTGATTGGCCTGGTGTCGCCTTGCCACTTCAGACGCTTTTCCTTTTCATCCCGCAATTCGCTTGCGCGGTCTATCGTGTCGCAATACGCCCGGGCGTCAGGGTCGTGGCCTTCCCCCGCAGCCTCGCGGATCTGCCGATACGTTTCATGACCTCGACCGCCGTGGATGAAGCTTTCGCACCACCAGCGTTCTTTCGCTTCCGCTTCGCCGAGCAGGCAGTGCAGCTTTGTCGACGAGATTTTCGTAATGTCCATGTCAATGAAGTGGCGCGAAGCCGATGGTTAGGTTGCCGTGCAGCCTTGCCAGCGCGTCCCGGTCTTCGAAACCGTGATAGAGCGAGAGGGCGTCAGCAGCCAGCTCAAGGGTTGGCGCGTCGGAAACGAACGTGGCGCCCGTTGCGATCTCGCCGGGATAGAGAACGACGTAGGTGATCATTGCAGGCAGATCCGTGAGTAGTCGACAGTGCGACGGATTATCCAGTGGCGCTTTGTCGGTGCCTCCCACATGTCCCAGCAGAACATTTCCATGTAGGCATTGGCGAGCAGCGTGATTTCGGTGTGCATGACATTTTCTCCCTGTTGTCCTCAGTTCGACTATAGCAGTTGCAAAATGAAAATCAAGGTATGTCAGAGCTTTGACAATATGATCGCGCGCCTGCGATTCGCGAATCGGCTTAGTTAGTGAGCACTCACTAACCTGCGAAGCGGGCAGGGGTGCGCGCCTCGGAAATATCGGCTGACAAACTGTAAGACCCAGCGCAATTCTGTAATGCGAATGACAGACAGCGAACGGGTAATGGGCCCCAGCGCATCGCGGATCGCGCAAAGCCTTATGCAGTAAGGATCGGTGGATATTTAGTATTACGACAATCCGGCTTCACATACGCTTATCAACTCTGGGAACCCCAGCCATCCCGCCGGACGGGGTGCCAAATTTTGTCGACTCACTCTCCAATCCGCGAATCGCAAATACATTGATAAGTTAGGCAAAACATAATATGCTGCTGCTTATCAACAAGGAGCGAATCATGGAAGAATTCCGCGACATTCCCGGCTACGAGGGCTTCTATCAGGTTTCCGACGAAGGAAACGTGATCAGCCTTGTGCGGCTGACGCCCGACGCAATTGCGCGCGGGGTCCGCAAGGCGAAGCAGTCGCTGGCGTTCGGAAAGAACAAACAAGGCCGGTTGCAGGTCACACTCTGCAAGCACGGGTTCACGAAGCGCTTTCAGGTGCACTGCCTCGTGTTGCTGGCGTTCGTCGGCCCGTGTCCGGAAGGGATGGAGTGCAGGCACGGCGACGGTAACCACACGAACAACTTCCTGTACAACCTGGAGTGGGCGACGCATACCTCGAATATGCGCGACAAGCAGGGACACGGGACGAATACCGAAGGCGAGAAGCATCCGAGCGTGAAACTGACAGAAGACGACGTTCGGGCGATCCGGTCTTCGAACTGGAAGGGCCGTGACCTGGCGGCGCATTACGGCGTGAGTCAGGTTTGCATCGTTTTCATCAAAAACCGCAAGACCTGGAAGCACGTGGCATAATTCGCGGAAGGAGCTCCCACCATGCCGAAACAGCCATTCACACATAAGCCCAGCCTGCCCCGCGACCCGAAGGTGAAGCAGAAGCACGAGCAGCACGGCGAGAAGGTGAAGCCGCAAAAGATGCTTGCTGGCCGGAAGACGAAGTGAGTCTGACAAATGCGTCCGCGCTCAAGGTCATCTCGGAAGACCGTGCACTGGCCAGCGCCATGCTGTTCCCGCACCGCCACCCGCAGAAGACACCCCCGTTCCACGTCGAGATCATGGATGCGTGGCGCAGTGCGGATGAGTTCGTGCTGATTGAGGCGTTCCGCTCGGCAGCCAAGAGCACGCTGTCGGAGGAACACCTGCTGGTCGAGGCCTGCTTCGGCAACTTCAACTACTGCCTGATCATCGGCGAGACGTACACGAAGGCGTGCCAGCGCCTGGAGGCGATAAAGAACGAAGCGGCGAAGAACATGAAGATCCTGAGCCTGTTCGGCAAGATCGCGAAGGTCGCCGGCAGGCTGTGGAACGAGCACCAGTTCGAATTGCCGAACGGCGTTCTGCTCGAAGCGCACGGGTGGGAAGAGGAGCTGCGCGGCTTCAAGTGGCACGACTGGCGCCCCGACCGGGCGTATCTCGACGATATCGAGAACGAGACGATGGTGAAGGACAAGGCCGCGGTGGATTCGACCATCCGCAAGCTCTACCTGCAACTGATTCCTGCGATGGACAAGGAACTTCGCAAGGTGAGGGTGACGCAGACCCCGCTGGCCGAAGACTGCCTCGTGTCGCGTCTGCGAAGCGATCCGCTGTGGACCGCGCTGCGCTTTCCGATCTGCAACGGGGAAATCGACGACCCGGCAACCGTTGCGCTGTGGCCGGAGCGTTTCCCGATGGAGTGGATCCGGAAGGAGCGCGACCAGTTCGAGCGCGCGGGCCAGCTGCGAGGGTTCCTGCAAGAACTGATGCTGATGGCGATTGGCAGTCAGGACAAGCCGTTTGAACCGGAGCACATCCGTGAGACTGCGATTGATCCTGCACCGTGGTTGCCGAAAGTGCTCATTGTGGATCCTGCGCGGACAGCGAATGTGGGCAGGTCGGACCGAACCGGGCGAGTGGTTGTGAGCCGGCTGGGGACGAAGATTCTCGTGCATGCCAGTTCCGGAGAGTTCTGGAAGCCCGACCAGATCATCGCCGATGCCTTCGCGACTTCGGCGAGGTTTGATGGCGCCACCGTGGCGATAGAAAAGAACTCACTCGACGAGTGGCTGCTGCAACCGATGCGCGCGGAGATGCTGCGGCGCGGCGAGAGCCTGCCGCTGAAAGCGATACAGGCGCCGCAGGACAGGTCGAAAGAGCAGTTCATCCTTGGCTTGCAACCTTTCTTCGAAGCGGGCGATATCGTAATGGTCGGCGGTCGCGGCGCGCACGCCCAGCTTGTCGCTGAGATCCTGAACTTCCCTTCGGGCAAGCGCGACATCCTGAACGCGCTGGCCTACGCCCAGCGGGTGTTCTCCGGGGCGCCGGTGTACGAGGATTTCGGCCAGAACAATCTGGCGAGCGGCTACGAGCCGTCGCAGCGCGACGCGCTGGCGATCTGCTTTAACGCGAATGGCGCGGAGACGACTGCGGTTCTGGTCTGCATCGAAGGCGACCGGATGGTGGCGATTGCCGACTGGATATCGCCGGTGCCGCCAGCGCAGGCGGTGCCCGACGTGATGCAGCTGGTGCGCGCATTCTTCCCGCGTGCGAAGGTGAACGCGTGGCTACCGGCCGACGTGATGGACCAGCAGGACCGCATGCCACTCATGGCCGCGCTGCGCGCGGCGAAGCTCCAGCCGACACGCGGCGCCTACTCAACGATGGCGCGCGGCACGTTAAGCCCGATGATAAGGACGGAGATGAAGGGGCGTCGGCTGTTTCTCGTCGACGGGCAGGCGCGGCACACGATGAACGCGATGGCGGGCGGCTACTGCTTCCCGGTGGCGAAGAACGGGCAGCTTGGCACGGAACCTGAGCGCGGCCCCCACCGGACGCTGCTGGAGGGCCTTGAGTGCGCGGCGCACGTAATCTGCTCAAGCAGTGGAAATTCCTTGCCAGATGACCTACAATCGGCTACTAATCCGCAAGGTGCAACTTACTTTACCTCCCTCCCCAACCGGAGATAGCCATGGCCGTGTCCCGCAAGATTGTTCCGAAAGCCCCGTCCCAGAACCCTACCGCCTTTTTCAAAGGTGAACAGCAAGGCGGCGCGTACGGCAAGCCCAGCTCAGTTCCTGAAAAGCTGCAAGGCGGCCCGATGCGCGAGAAGATGCGCCGCAACGGACTGTAAGTCATGGAAAAGAAAAAAGGCCGGATGGATCGGGTCTATTCGGCGCCAGGCAAGAAGGCGCCCGAATCGAAGATCAAGGGCGGCGGCAAGGCAGTAGGCGGTGAGAAAGGCAAGCCGAAGACGCCGAAGATGGGCGGCTGAAGTGGCGCACCGCCAGCCGAAGGACAAGGATAGCCAGGGCGGTGCGCAGGATGTGCGCAAAACACCGGGCAAGTCCCCGAAGCCGCCCCCGATGGGCGGCGGGCGCAAGATCATGGCGCGCGAGCAGAACCGCAAGCACAAGGCGAGGACGAAATGAAGAAGGTATCAGCCAAGGATCGCGCCGGGAATAACGGGCGCAACTGGTCGGAATCCGTAGACCTGCGCTCTGGCAATCCGTGGGGCGGCAAGAAGACGGATACGGTGTACGGCCGCACGTCGAAGAAGCCGGAAGAAGACGACCGGCCTTCGAAGACGCCGAAGGACCGCAACACCGGCTCGCCGCTTGCGAAGAAACTTGCCGGTAAGGTTATCGGTTAATGGCCCGTAAAAAAGAAAAGAAGGAAAAGCCGTCGGAGCCGGTCGTCGAGACTGTGGATAGTCGCGCCATTGATGCTGAACGGCTCGACGAGGATCTGGAGAATTTTGCGGAGGATATCGCCTCCGACGCATACGCCGAAGCGATGAAGCTGTACCCCAAGATTCAAAAATCGTTTGAAAACAAGCAGCAGCAATCCGACAAGTGCGAAGAGTATTACAATATTTACAACGCGCAGCCGGATGAGAACCAGCAATACACCGGCAACAGCCAGTGTTACATCCCGGCTGTGCGCGACGCGATCAACGCGCGCTGCAAGCGCACCCTCGCGACTCTCTTTCCCGCCAATTACAAGCACGTGGACGCGGTTGGCCCGGCCGACATTACGCCTTACCCCTCGCTCGCCCTGCTCGAACATTACATCCGCAAGACGAACCTGAAAGACATTGTTCGTGCGGACCTGCTTGCGGGTGACGTGACCGGTAACTGGTGCCTCTACGTGGACTGGATGAAGACCACGCGGCGCGTGACGGAACTGGTGAAAAAGCCACCGCTCCTTACCGACGAGGAGGCCGGGGTTGAAGCAGAAGACGTGACGGTCGACGAAGAGTGGGACACCGAAGAAACGGAAATCGTTGACGAGATGCCGGATATCACGCCACTGTCGGTTGACGACGTGGCCGTTTACCCGCCGACCGTGAACGACCTGGAGAAAGCGACCGCTACGGCGGTGCGCCTGCGCCTGTCGAAGGAATCGGTACAGCAGTTCGTGGACGAAGGTGTGTTCGTCGGCTGGAACACTGAAGAAATCATGGATCTGCTGAACGAACCCGATGGCGGGCGGCAGAAGCGGGTACCGAACAAGCGCCGCACGGCGGACGCCGGCGTGCGCACCGAAGGCACGTATAAGTACGCGCTGGTCTACGAGGTTCACGCGAACATCGAGCTGGAAGAAGACAAGGGCAAAGAGCCCGTCTTCATCTACTTCGCCGGGCCGGAAACCATCCTTGGCATTATCCGTAACCCGTTCTGGACCAAGAAGCGCCCCCTCCTGATGGCGCCGGTCGAGCGCATCCAGGGGACGGTGTACGGCATCTCGCGTATCGAGCCGGTGAAGTATCTCCAGTGGAATCTGAACGACTACTGGAACATGGGCCAGGATAGCGCGCAGTACGCGCTGCTGCCTATCGTCATGACCGATCCGCTCGCGAACCCTAACTACCAGAGCATGGTAATGGGGCTGGCCGCCGTGTGGTTGACGAATCCGCAGACGACTTCCTTCGCGCAGTTCCCGGCCATCTACAAGGATGCCGTCGCCCTGTGTAACGCCATCAAGGCGCAGATCCAGGAATCGATGGAAGTGAACGACGCCATGCTCGGCAAGATGCCGGCAGGCAAGAAGAATCAGGCGCAGGCCGCCGCCCAGGCGCAGTCGCAGGAGTCGAACATTATCGACCACGCGAAGCGGTACGAGGGCTGCATGCTGAACCCGCTTCTGGAGCGCATGTTCGAGCTCGACCGCCAGTTTCGCACGAAGGAAATCACCGTCATCACGATGGGTGAGGTCGGCGCGCGAGCCAAGCAGCAGGAAATCCCGGTGCAGGCGTTCAATGAACGCTATTTCTTTCGCTGGTGCGGCACGGCCTACCAGACCGGCATGCAGCGCATGCAGCAGATGATTGCCTGGATGAACGTGTTGCGCGGTGTGCCGCCACAACAGCTCGACGGCCGCCGGCTGAACGTCGGCCCGATCCTGGAGATGGGCACGGAGCAGATCTTCGGGCCAGAGGTTGCGCCTCGCATCCTGATCGATGAGCGCAACCTGTACACGGTCGATCCGAACGACGAGAACCTCATGATGCATAACGGTTTGCCCGCAGAGGTGCATCCGGCGGACGACGATCAGAAGCACATCGCCGCGCATACGCATGGCGCCCAGCTCACAGGTGACCCGCACGGCCTGTACCGCGCGCACATCCAGGCGCACCAGCAGGCGATGAACCAGAAAATGCAGAAGCAGCTCGGCGCGCCGCAACCCGGTCAGCAAGGCGCACCCGGCGGCGCAGGTCCGGGGATTGCCGGAACACCACGCCCTGGCGCGCAACCCGGCCAGCCGCGCCCACAAGGTCCGCCCGGAATGATAAACGCCGACCAGATGGCCGACCCACAAGCGGAGCCGCGATGATTGCTCGCTCAACCCTGTGGGGCACTATCCAGCTCGGAGACGGATTTTACCGGCTCTCGGATCTGGAGCAGGCCGCCATCGTCGCGCACGAGGAAGGGCATATCCATCACCGGCACGCGCTAAAACGCCTGTGGTGGATGGTTTCGTTCCGGTGGAAAGGTTTTTCTCAACGTTGCGAAGCGCAGGAGATGGAAGCCGACCGCTACGCGGTTGAGCGCGGACACGCGCCGGGGCTGATCTCTTTCCTGTTCCGCCAGCAGATGCATGTAAAATCGCCGGGGTACCCCACGGCGCGACGCCGTATCGAGGCGATCCATGTCCGATGAATTCGAAATTACGATCCCGGTCGTGCGCGGCGAAGGCGTGGGCGTGCCTATCGGCGAGATTCAGCGCGCGATCAATTCCATCTGCCAACAGGTCCAGACTGACCTGAACGAGATCGCGTCAGGCGGGTTCCCGCTGACGGACGTGGATATCACTGGCGGCACGATTGCGGGTGTCGCGATCAGTAACAGCACGGGCACGACGCAAGGAAGGCTCGACAATTCGACGCTTCTGGCAACCGATGCGTTTGTGAACCAGCAGGGCGCGTCAGCCACGGCCACGGTACCCTTCGCTGGCGTCACAGGCGGCGTGTACAACCAGGCGACGCTCGGCACCGGACTGACCGTGGTCGTGTTCGCCAGCGGCGGCGCCATCACTTCCGCCCTGACCATCTCGAATCCGGGGAGTGGTTATGCGGTCGGTGACCTCGTGGCGGTGCCTGCGGGCAACTCAGACGCAGTGCTGCGCGTGACCGGGGTGTCGGGCGGCGGCGTCAGTTCGGTAGGCATCGCGTACGGCGGCACCGGTTACACGACCGGTCAGGTCGCGACGGCAGTGCCTGTGCCTCCCGGCAAGCGCGCCGTAGTGTTCAGCGGCGTACTGACGAGCAATCTCACCTTCATCATCCAGAATGGCACGTATCTGACGGCGAGTCGCGAGGTCGAGTTCATCAATAATACGACCGGCGCTTTCACGATCACGGTGTTTCTGTCGAACGGCGCGGACGGGCACGTCGGCAACGGTGTTGTGCTGCCGCAAGGCACGAACAATTCCAGCGCCGTCGCGCTCTACACGGATGGTCAGAACGACGTGTGGCTGGCGAATTCGCTGACAGGCGTCGGTGCGGGCACGATGGCGACGCAGAACGCGAACGCGGTTGCGATCACGGGCGGTACCGAATCGGGCGTGGCGATCACAGGCAGCACGATCAACAGCACACCTGTCGGGCAGACGACGCCTGCCGCCGGCGGCTTTACCAACCTGTCGTCTAGCGGATCGGTTAGCGGTACCGGGTTCAGCGCCTATCTTGCCTCACCGCCTTCTATCGGAGGCACGACGGCCAATAGCGGGTCATTCACGAACCTGTCATCCAGCGGCACGGTAAGCGGAACCGGCTTTTCAACCTATCTCGCGAGTCCGCCAGCGATTGGCGGTACGGCGCCTGCTGCGGTGAGTTCGAGCGGCGGCGCGCTGAATGGCACCCTGGGCGCGACGACACCGAATACGATCGCTGCGACAACAATCGTTGCTACCGGTACGATCACCCCGAGCCAGACGAACGGTATCGTTGGCACGACGACGAACAACAATGCGAATGCAGGCAGCGTAGGTGAGCTTCTTACCAACGCGACGTCCGGCACTGGACTAACGTCCAGCACGTCCGCTAACGTGGCAAGCATATCGCTGACCGCAGGCGACTGGGAGGTAGCAGGGACCGTTACGACAGTTCCGGCAGCAAGCACGGTCACCGTATTCGCGGCAGGCGGCTTGAACATCGCCACGGGCACGCTGCCGGCGGGTAACACTGGCGCATCTTTTCAGATACCCGGCTCAAGCCTGGCGGCTATCAGCATAAGTTCGACTACAGGGCCCGTCAGGTTCAGCCTTTCGGCAACGACCACGGTATTTCTTGTCGCCAACGTGAGCTTTACAGTCAGCACGATGACCGCAAACGGCTTCATTCGCGCCCGTCGTGTTCGTTGACAATTTACAGCGTAAAGTATATAACCGGCGAAAGCCTTTTAAGGAGCGTATCGTGCGCAAAATCCGCTTGGCCGAGTTGATCGGCAAACTGTTCCCCGGCATTCAGGGCGCATTGCCGGTTATTCCGGACAATGGATCGATGCCTGATCAGGCAGGTCTGATCAACGCGATCATTTCCGCCAACCCATTTCCGGCGACCGCGTATAACGTCTACGCAGGTACCGGCGCCGTAACCCTGACGCAGCAGCAAACCATGTCGGCGGAAGTGAACGCGCTGGCGATCACCGGGATCACGGCAGGCGCCGCGATCACCCTTCCGACTGCGGCATCGATGCTCACCACTATGACGCCTTTCCAGGGTGTCGTCGGCGCCTCGACCACGCTTCGGGTAATCAACTCGACTACTTTCACGGCGACGATGACAACCAACACCGGCTGGACTATCAACGGCCAGGCGGGCATCGTTACCCAATCTTTCCGCGATTTCTTCGTGACTTGCACTGGTACCGGCGCAAGCGCAGCCTTTATCCTCCAGGATATCGGCGGCGGCGCGCTGGCGGCGGAGTAATCTCATGAGCAAACTGCTTAAAAGATTACTAGGCCTTCTGTATCCGGGTATTGACGGAGAACCAGACGATGGACCTGATCCTTCTGATACTGACGCACCTGATCCCGATCTCGCTGACGACGACGATCTTCCTGAGCTTGACGGGCCTGATGATCCTCCGGCTCGCGCCGCATCCCGTCGTTCTGCTGCTGACGAGCGCCTGGATCGCGTGGAAGCTGAGCTTGAAACGCGCAAGCGCGCCTTCGAGGCGTCGCAGCGCACTCCTGCCGTAGATCCGGAGTTCACGCGCGAAGAGGAACGTCTTCGTAATCCGGAACTGACGGACATGGAGCGCTGGCAGATCAACGCCAACCGCACCCTGCGCGCCACGCAGCACCAGGCCGCGCAGGCGCTTCAGGAAGCCCGCGACATGGCTGACCGGACGCGCTTTGAGTCCAAGCTGAACAGCGATCCGCGCCGCGCGAAGTACGCGGAGCGCGTGGAAACGGAAATCCAGAAAGCGCGCGCCGCGGGTAACACGCAGGCAAGCCGCGAAGACGCCTACTACTGGATGCTTGGCAAGGATATTGCGGACGGCAAGCTGAAAGCGAAGCCCAAGGCTTCCAGCACGCCGAATGTGAACCGGGGCAAGCCCGCCGGCGTACGCAGCGACGTGCAGGGGCGAGGCCGCCCGTCTTCGGATCGAGACAAGCGCGCCGCGCGTCTTGCGGACGTGAATATTTAACCCACCAGAGGAAACCATGAAACTTTCCAAATTGGGCCTCTTATGGGCCTCGCTGTTCCCCGGCGTCACTAACCAGTCGACCAGCTTCACGGCTGACGTTGAAGCGTACATTCAGGAAGAAGTCGAGCCGCTCGCGCGTCGCCAGCTCGTTGCTTACCAGTTCGGCAAGCCGCTCAAGCTCGACACGAATCGCGGTACGACGTACACCGCGTCGCGCTATACACGCCTGCCGCTGCCGTTCGCGCCGTTGCAGGAAGGCGTAGCGCCTCCGGGTGAAGCGATGACGCTGCAACAGGTCTCGGCGACCGCGCAGCAGTGGGGCGACCGCGTCATCATCACCGACGTGGCCAACCTGACCATCAAACACCCGCTGTTCCAGCAGGCGTGCGAGCTGGTCGCGCTGCAACTGCCGGAAACCCTGGAGCGCAACACGTTTAACACGTTGCTGGCTACCACGCAGGTGAACTACGCCAACGGCAAGGCCTCCCGCGCCAACCTGCTGGCGACTGACGTGATGACACCGCACGAGGTGGACCGGATTGTCGGTTCGTTCCTCACCTACGGCGTACCGCGCTTCATGGGCGATGAGCGGGAAGACATGATGATCGAAGCGGGCGCGTACCGCGATCCGTCGAAGTCGCCTGCCGTCATGCAGCATTACATCGCGCTGATCCATCCGTTGTCGGCGCAGGACATGCGAGAAAACACCACCATCGCCACCGCGTGGTCGTACAGCGACATCAACCGCCTGTACAACAACGAGCTCGGTCCGTTCAACGGCGCACGCTTCGTTGAGTCGAACATGATGCCTTACTGGACGGGCGCTGCCGCTATTCAGGGCACCGCTTCGACCTCGGGTGGCACACTCGCGACGAATGCCGGTTACCAGATCATCGTGACCGCGGCCCCCGCCTCTACGTCAGTCGAGCAGATCATCTATCAGGTGTCGAACGCGATCAGCGTCACAGGCCCCACGGGGTCGATCAGCGTCACGCTGCCGAACGTTCCGAACTACATTTTCAACGTGTATATCGGCACGTCGGCCACGCCGTCGAACCTCGCCACGGGCATCGGCCTGGGCGTGCCGACGACCGGCCCGCTCGCCGGCCAGGCCACGCAGCTTCTGCCGAACCAGACCGTCACGCTGACGGGTATCGGTGTCGCGCAAACGCCGCCTGCTGCTCCGGCAACTGGCGTTTCAGTGTTCCCGACGATTTTCATTGGCAATCATTCGTACGGCCAGGTGTTGCTCGAAAATCCGGAATTCCACTACCTGACGGGCGCTGACAAGTCGGACCCCCTGAATCAGACCCGGGTCGTGTCGTGGAAAGTGTTCTACGGCTCGATCATCCTCAACCAGGCGTTTTTGGCCCGGACCGAAGCAGGATCTGCCTTCACGCCGGGTTACACTGCCGGTACTGTGACCACTCCGTAAGGAACGTAGATGCCCCCGCGCACTCCTAACAGCCCCCCGCCGCAAGGCGGTGAGGGCGAAGACTTCCTCGAAAAGGGCGAAGAAATTGTCGGCGCCCCGATCATCCCGGAAGAAACGACCGAGGAACTCAAGGCGCGGATCAAGCGCCTTGAAGCTGCCCTCGCGCATTCTGACGAGCAGCGCGCGAAGTCTGAAGAAGACGCTTCGCGCCTGTCGGCACAGGCGCAGTCGACCATGTTCACGACCAACGTCACGGAGCGCTTCGCCCGCAAGTCGGATACGGGCGAGGACCTGTGGTGGTATCGTATCGACCTCGCACCGTGTGGCGGGATCGATATCCGCGTGAATGGCGTGCAATACGTGCACGGCGAGACGTATCTCTTCAACACGAACCTGCTTCGCAGTGTGAAAGAGATCATCTCCCGCACGTGGGGCCACGAAGCCAATATCAGCGGTGCGAACGAGAACTCCTACAAACATGCCCAGGACCGCGTGCTGCGCGGCACGGGTCGGCGCTAAGAGGAACAAATGAGCGAAGCAACCCCCGTTCTTGGCAACTTTGCCATCAACCTGCCCGCGCCTAACGGCGCGTCGCTTTCGATGAGCGGCTACGTCTACGCAGACGAGTCGCTGGAGTCGCTGAACAGCCGTATGGACATTTGCCGCGAGGCACTTATCCGTCAGCAGGCGATTCTGGAAATCCCGGAACTCGGCAAGAAGATCGAAATGCTGGAATCGATGCTGACCCAGCACCAGAAGGCGTACGCCGCGCTTCTCGAAAAGAAGAAGGCGCGCACCAAACTGGCAAGCGCCGAAGAAAGCCAGCTCACGAACCTGCCGACCCAGATCAAGTCGATTGCCGACGAGCTGGAAAAGGGCAAGTCGAAGATCGCCGAAGTCAAGAAGGCAGCGTAATGGCCTACCTCCAGAGTCAGCAGATTGTCGCCCTGGCGCTTCAGATCGCCAAGTGTCCCGGCTTTACGAGTCAGGGCGGGCAATTTCTGAACATGACTCTGGAGGATCTCTGGCTTCACCGTGACCTGAAGATCAACCGGGTAACGGAATTCATTACCGTGCAGGCGAACAACTACGGCCCGTTTCCTCTGCCGCAGAACTACCAGCGTACGTACGACCTGTTTTTTACACAGAACAACCTCCCTTACTTCCTGAATCCGATCAGCACGGAAGAGTACGACCAGGAGTTTAAGGACCCGTCGATTGCGAACTATCCTTACGAGTTCATGACGATCCTGTACGACGAGGCGACCGCGCTGCAACAGGTGCCGCCTTCCGCCGGTCAGCTTTTCATCTACCCGCAGTCGAGCGGGCAGATCGTGCTCACGCACCGGTACATGGTGAAGCAACCGGATATCGCAACGCCGGAAACCTCGACTGTTATCCCGTGGTTTCCAGACCAGGACTATCTGATCACGGCCACGGCTTCGCGGCTCATGCAGATCACCGACGATGCGCGTCGCCCGCAGTTCCTGCAAGATATGGACAAGATGCTTCGCATCCATCTCATCATGGAAGGGGACGAACAGCAGGTCGTCAAATCCGTGAAGCTGGACCCCCGGCGCTTCCATTCGAACCGCACGCTGAAGCCGACCAAGATCACCGACTAGGAGACGCTGTGCCTATCCGCAACGGCCAACCTGTCCGGTTCACGCCTAAGGGTATCTGCGATGCGTTCGACGCGACAGATGCTTTCGCAGGTGCATGTCAGGCGCTCCAGAATCTGGTTTTCGACCAGGCTAATCCCGAACTGGTTGTCTCAAGACCAGGCGTCGGCACGGCGCTAACGACGTTCAGCAGCTTCACGACGCCGACTTTCGTTTCCGTACACGTGACAATCGGAACCATGGTCTACGGCATGGTGTCCACAGGCCGGAATCCTGGTAACGACGAACCCTTCGCGTACAACCTGCTCACGCAGACATTCATCACGATCAGCGGCGTGACGGGGGCTAACACCCCCGCATCGCCCAGCTCGAATCCGGCGACCCCCTGGACGCCGCCGACCATGACCGTGGTGAGCACCAAGATCCTCGTTACACATCCGGGGTTCAGTGGTGTCGGCGCGAACTTCTTCGGCGTGATCGATATCACGACGCCCGCAACGCCCGCGTGGTCTTCGGCCAATCTGGCAACGAATCCGCTTCCCAGCGTGCCGACGAGCGTCGCGAACTTCAACAACCGGGCGTACTTTTCATGCCAGAACGTCGACTTCTTCAGCGACCCGCTGGTGCCGACTACGCGCACGAACGCCACGCAGTCAGTGACGCTGGGCGATCCCACGCCGATCACCGCGCAATCCGGCCTGCCGATCCAGACAACTTCATCGGGGGTAACCGGCGCCTTGGTCGTGTTCAAAGGGTCGAGTATCTGGCAGATCACAGGCGACGCAGCGACGAACAATCTGGCGGTGAACTATATCAGTCTGACGACGGGATGTAGCGCGCCGCGCAGCGTCGTACAGGCCACTTTCGGCGTCGCTTTCGTCGGGGTGGACGCGCCCTACGTGCTGAACTTCCTGGGCGTGCTTTCAGCAATGTCGCACACCCCCGGTAACGGCGGCTCGGCCGACGTACAGGTCCCTTTCCAGAATGCGGCAACCCCTTCGCGCATCGCGGCCTCTTTCTCGGGAAACATCTACCGGGTATGCGTCGCGACGACCGTGCAAGGCGTGGCCGGGACGAACGACTACTGGTATGACATACGGCGCAACCGCTGGACCGGTCCGCACACGTTCAGTTACGACTGCGCTTCGGAATTCGGGAACAGCTTCATCCTGTCGGGCAGCGCGCAGGGCGCGGCGCTCTACCAGAGTCAGAGCATCCCTGGACTAACCAGCGTCTACAACGACGCCGGAACGAATCTGACGAGCCATCTGCGCTCGTCCTCGTTTCCGAAGACCGGCCACATGGCGCAGGTCCAGGTAGTGGAATCGACTATTGAACTGTCTTCTTCTGGACTTTCAACCAACTACAACCTGACGGCGCTCGACGGCGCGTACAATACGATCAACTCAACCTTCGTAATGACGCCGGCCTCGGGTACGTTCTGGGGGGTAGGAGTGTGGGGCTCTTTCCTGTGGGCTTCGGCTTCGAACATTCCGAAAGTCTATAATATCCCCTGGTCCATTCCGCTTGTGTTCCAGAAGATGTCGATTGACGTGATGGTGACCTCTTCCCAGAGCGTTTCAATCGGGACTTTCTTCGCCCGCTATGCCGATACCGGCTACACGAACCAGGGGTAAATAATGCCTGTCATCGGTACACTTCCGAACATCCTGACCAACGGTACGACGGCCGACGCCTCGCAGGTGATGGCCGATTTCAACTTCATCGTCAATCAGGTGAATGCGAACGCGAACCCTGTCGGCACGCTGTCCGCGCCGTCGGGTACCCGCGCGATTTTCAACCAGCAGACCGCGCCAACCGGCTGGTCGATTGACGCGACCGTCACCGACCACACCTTGCAGCTCACCGCAGGCGCCGGCCCGAACGTGACGACGACAGGGAACGCCTACTCCGGGATGTTCAACGCACAGTGGACGACGGACGGCCATGCGCTGACCACGGCGGAACTGGCGAGCCACAACCACGGCGTGAACGATCCGACGCACAACCACTCCAGTCCGGGCCACAGCCATTCTCCCGCATCCGGGTTTGACTTCTGGACCTCTACGAGTGCGGGCGGCGGATCGTTCAACCCGAGCGGGGGCAGCAACGCCATCAATCTTGAAGTACAGACCGCTGCGACCGCTGTGGCGATTAATCTGGCAGCCACAGGGATCTCTATCCAGAACAACGGCAACGGCAACGCGCACACGCATACGAAGACGTTCAACGTGAACTACTGCCAGTGTATTGTCGGAGTCAAGTCGTGAGCAAACCTTTAAAGTGTCCGATGCTCAACAAGCCGTGTATCGAACACGAGTGCAAGTTCTGGGTCCACCTGACAGGTACGCACCCCCAGACGGGTGCGCGTCTCGATACTTTCGACTGCGCGATGGCCTGGACGCCGGTTCTGATTCTCGAAAATGCGCGAAACACGGTCGGCGTGCAGGCGGCGGTGGAATCGATGCGCAACGAAGTCGTGCAGAGGCAGGACCAACTTAACAACGCCGTGGCACTGAGCCAGCGCGAAGCGGCGAAACGGATCGGGGATGACCAATGGACGGCAGAACGCTTACCGAAGGCGACGTAAAGGCAATCGTAGATGAACTGGAAAGGAGGGCTGCGCAGCGCTTCCAGCTCAACATCGGGAAAGGGGTCGTCTCCCTGGTCTGGAAGGCTTGTTTTTATCTCATGCTGTGGCTCGCCGCGTACGGTGCGGCAGGCGGTTTCAAGAAATTTTGGGGCTGATCATGTCGAATAGAACAGCGTTTCTCGCAGCAATCGGGCAGAGTGAAGTCGGCGCGGCGCTGATCGCGGAAACTGACCGGGGGTACAACGTACTGGTCGGCTCGACGCCAGGGCATCCGCTCACGTTCAGCGATTACAGCAAGCATCCCGACATCCTCGATACTGCGCTCGACAGCACGGCGGCGGGGCTCTACCAGATCAACCATCCAACCTATCTGATGCTTTCCGCGCAGACCGGTTTGGCCGACTTCGGCCCAGCGACGCAAGATGCAATGGCTTTGCAACTGATTGATAACAGAGGCGCGCTAGCGCTGGTCGACGCCGGACAGATCGACCGGGCAATGGCGCTGCTGATGCCGGTATGGCGCAGTCTCCCCGGCGCAACGGGCGGTGTAGCGCAGAATAACAACAGCCGGGCGCAGTGGCTCGCATGGTACCAAGCCGCAGGAGGAACACTCACGTGAACACTGACCAGCTCAAGGTTATCGTCGGAGCGCTGATGGGCGCTGTGTGGGTTGGCTTTGTGATCCACCCGATGCCCGGTTGCGATGCGATAATCGACTATTGCAAAAACGGTCTGATTGCGCTTGGCGCGTATCATTTCGGCACGACGCGAGGCACGCCGGCCGCTCCTACCTTTCCCGCCTCAAACTGAAGGATCTGACATGACTACGCTCACCGCTTCGCAGGTTTTCTCGCAACTCGCCGCCCTTGCCGAACAGGACGTGTTCACCAACGTCGTGCCGGTGATCAACTCAACGTTACTCACGATCCAGGCTAACCCGGGCCAGTGGGTCAACCCTCTGTCGGCGGGTATCCTCGCCAACCAGTTTCTCGCCAACCTGACCGCGACGCTCCCGAATCTTGAGCAGTCTGCAGTGGTCGGCGCAGCGCAGCTGGTGCAGGCGGTCCTGACGACGATCAATGCCAAGCTGGTAGCCGAAGCAGGCACGGTTACACCCGCAGGCGTCGGCGCTGAGATTGGCGGTCTGGTTCCGGCCGCACCTTCGGTAGCGCCGGCTAACTGATCATGGGCGCTATCGTCCTGCAATTCGTACAGGGGAAGGGCTTCGGCGCTTCCCTGATCCAGTGGTTCGACCACGGGCTGTACTCCCACGTCGATAGCGTTCTACCGGACGGTACGCTGCTTGGTGCGCGCAATGACGTGATCGGCGGCGTGCCGGCGGGGGTACAGATCCGCCCCGCCACCTACGTGGCCGGCGAGACAGTACTGCGCATCACGGTTCCCTGTACGGTGAATCAGGAGGAGGCGTACTACTCTTTCGTGAAGTCGCAGATTGGGTGCCCCTACGACCAGATGGCGATCGCCGCTTTCATCCCGGGCCGCCTGTGGCGCACCTCGGGCGCATGGTTCTGTAGCGAACTGTGCGCGGCTGCGCTCGAAGAAAGCAAGGTCGTATTGCCGCTCAAGGCGCCAGTCAACAAGATCGCGCCCGACGATCTGCTGCTCGTCCTTTCCGCTTTTGTGAGCGTCGCATGAAACACATGGTCAAGATCGCGCAGGGCATTGACCCGGTTCCGCTTCTACTGGAGATGGCTCGTCAGCCGAAGCTTTGGAACCGGCACCGCATGCGTAAAGATGCGGATAATAGTCCTCATGCGCAGATGGATGATATCTGGCTACGTTTTAACGTGAACCTGAAGAAGTACGAAGAGACAGGGGACTTCACTGGAATCCACGACGAGCACGAGTCCGCGTTCCTTCCGGAGTGGTACGCGCTACCCAGTGCGCGGCCTATTGTCCAGGGGCTGATGGCCCGTGTGTTTGGCACACGCCTGGGCGGAATACTGATTACGAAGATCCCTCCAGGAGGGCGCATCCTGCCCCATACGGATGGCGCGTCATGGCACGCGAGGTATTACAATACGAAAGTTTATGTCGTGTTGCAGGGCAATCCACAATGCATCAACCGGTTCGGGGATGAGGTGGTTGCGATGGCTCCTGGCGAAGCGTGGTTCTTCAACAATGAGGTTGAACACGAAGTCGTGAACGACGGTCAGGAAGACAGGATTAGTCTGATTGTATCCATGAGGTGCGAAAAGTGAGAGACAAGTTACCGGAAGCCGTCGCGCATGTGCTGAACGAACAGCTTGCAGGCATCCTCCACCACTTCGCGGGTGGGGTGTACGTGCGCGAACAGACACTGGCAGCCGGCAAGGAAGTCGAGAAGCACGTCCACGACTACGATCACCTGAGCTATCTCGTAAGGGGGCGTGCCATGGTCGAGATTGGCGATGAACTGCTGATTATGGACGGCCCGCGCGCCATCGAAGTGAAAGCAGGCAAGACGCATCATATCCAGGCAATCACGGATATCGTGTGGCTGTGCATCCACGCCGAAAGCGTAGCGGACCCAGAAGTACTGAAAAAGGAGTAGTAAATCATGCCATTCTTGCCATCGGGTGTAGGCGCGGCAATCGCGGGCGGGGTGGCTTCTGCAGGCGCAGGCGCACTGATTAGCGGATTGACGTCGCCCGGCACGTCAGGCGGCGGCGACGGTACAGGCAACGGGTCGAGCCTGTACGTACCGACCGGGCTAGGTACCGCTGATCAGCAGTGGCAGAGCCTGCAAAACTCGCTTTACAACACCTACAACCAGACGGGGCTTAACCAGTATGGTCAGAGCTCCCTGGACGCAGGCGTGCAGGCAGGTTCAGTCTACGGCCCCCAGCTCCAGCAGTACGCTAACCAGGCGGGGCAGCAGTACGCCGCGCTTGGCCAGCAGCTCCAGGGAGCTTCCGGGCAGGACTTCGGCGCGCAACAGGGTTTGCTGAACGCCGGGCAGCAGGTTTACCAGAATTCGCTTGATCCGAATCAGGCGCAGTACAACCTGTCGCTGAACAACCTGACACAGCAGACAGGCGCCACGAACAGCATGTACGGGCTTGGGTCGAGCGCGGCAGGCGCAGGCGTCCAGAATCAGGCGTTGTCGAACTTCGGCATCAACTGGAACACGCAGCAGCTCCAGAACCAGATCGCGGGCCTGGGCGCTTACGGGCAGGCTGCGGGGGAGGCCGGCCAGCTGGGCGGACAGGGCGCGACGCTAGGCGCCGCCGGAGCGGCAAGCACGCAGCAGGCGGGCTCAGTGCCTTACAACACTGCGGTGCAGAACGCCGGCCTGGCCGGCCAGCTCGGCAACGCTTACGGTTCGTACCTTAACCAGAACGTGTACACCCCGGCACAGACCATCCAGGGCACGGGCCAGAACTACATGAATTCGGCGGAAGGCGTGAACGCCACCGCGTTCAACGCAGGCAACCAGGCGGCCGGGGCGCTCGGCAGTTCGGTGGCGCAAGGCGTCAGCGGCCTGGGCAACGCGGTGCAGAACGCGGGCGGCTTCGCCAACCTGTTTAGCGGCACGACAGGCTCTTTCGGCGGCGGCGGCAACTTCTCCGGCGCGTTTAACAGCAACCCGTACTACAGTGGCGGCGGCAACTCATACGGCTTTACCAGCTAGGAGCCATCATGGCGGGACTCGGCGGGCTACCGTACTTCCAGCAATACCAACAACAGGCGCAACAACAGGCGAACCAGAATCAGGCAGCGCAGCTTCAGCTTGCCCAGTTCCAGCAGGCGCAGCAGCAGCAACGCCAGCAGCAGGCCGCGATGGCGGCGGCGGGTAACGCGTTGCCTCAACTTCTGGCAAGCGGGCAGGCTGGCGCGCCGCAGCAAGGGCAAATGCCGCCCCCGCCACAGCCCCCGCAACCGGGGCAACCGTCAGCGCCTCAGCAAGGTGCACCGCAGGCGCAGGGAGCCGCTCCGCTGCCCGGGCAAGGTCCCGCGCCGGGTCCGGTGCGCCCACCCCTGCCTCCGTTCCGCCCGATGCCGACAACGCCTACCCAGGCGCAAACCGCGCCACAAGGTGCGATTCCCGCACCTCCGGTTCCGCAATCGGCGCCACCCCAACAGCCTCAGCAAGGGCAGGGTGGTCCTTTGACCCTGCAAAGCGCGATCAAGGTGCTACAGGATCAGGGTTTGTCGGGCGCGGACCTGATGGCCGGGTTGCAGCAGCTTACGCCGCTGCTCGATGCACAGGCGAAGCAGCAGGCTACGCAGGCTCAGCAGCAATTTACGCAGCAGCTCCAGCTAGCCAAGCTGGGCGAAACGCGCGATGCGTTGCAGGCGCGGATTGACGCGGCGAACGACGCATCTGAAGACCGCAAACTGAGTATCCAGGAACGCCAGCAGGCGCACCAGGATTCGCTCGCCTTGCAGCAGCAGATGCTGCAATTCCGCATGGATGAGGCAAAGCAGAAGCACGCCGCCGATCCGGATGGCAAGCTGGCGCCGGAAGACGTGAAGTTTCTGGCGCAGCAGGCGATGGCGGGCGACACTTCCGTCTATCAGAACCAGGGGCGCAGCGTGCAGGGCGCGCAGAACATTGTCGCAATCCGCAAGGAAGTGGCACGTCTGCAGGAAGCGGCCGGCGGTACCGGCGCCGATCAGGCAGCAGCTAACGTGGCGTTCCAGGGCGAGAAGGCAGCTGCACGCACGGGCGCCACGAAGGCCGCCAACGTGGGCATGGCGGTGGCCGAGGCGCAGAAAACATTTCCGCTGGTCCGTCAGGCGTCGGCCGCGCTGCCGCGCACGCAGTTTCCCGGTGTCAACGCTGCCTTGCAGGCTGCGCAGACCGGCTCGGGTGACCCGCGCGTGGTCGCGCTCGGCACGGCGCTTAACACATCAGTCAACGCCTACGCCCGGGCGATCAGCCCGAGCGGTACGCCGACCGTCGCGGACAAGGAACACGCACGCGAGCTGCTGACCACGGCTAGCACGCCCGAACAGCTTGACGCGGTACTTGGGGTGATGGAGAAGGAAATGGCGGCGGCTCGTCAGGCCCCTAACGAGGTACAGGCACAACAGAAAGCCCGTATCTCAGGCCATGGCGAAGGCGCGCCGTCTGTCGGCACCGTGGAGGGCGGCTACCGGTTCAAGGGCGGCGATCCGTCCTCGCCAGCCAGCTGGGAGAAAGTGCAATGATGCCCTGGGAGAAATACAGTCAGGATACTGCGGCGTCGGCTATCGGCCCCTGGGACAAGTACAAGGCCCCCGGCGCTGTGTCTGCGCAAGCTGCGGCGCCGCTCGACCAGTTGCCGCCTGAGCAGGGCGCCGGCAATCAGCCTGCGCAGAAGAACGCCGACGACATCGCGCACCGCATTCTCGGTGTAGGCGAGGCAGGCCTGTCCGCTGTGACGGGTGCTGCTGCGGGCGCCGCCGGCCAGGTGTACGGCATTGGCAAGACCCTCACAAGCGGCAAGTTCGGCACCCAGGCTGGAATTCAGGAAGGCGAGAAGGCTGGTGTGGATCTCGCGAACAAGCTTACCTATCAGCCTCGTACGCAGACCGGTCAGAACCTGATCGAAGGCGCAGGCAAGCTGGGCGAAGCGTCGCGCCTGCAAGGCCTGCCTGTCGAAGCCGGGACGCTGGGACGGATTGGTGAAGTGCCGCGCGGCGCTTTGGCGACGGGTGAAGGTGCCGTTGCTGCGGTCGGCAAGGCTGGTCGGGCCGCTGGGAAAGTCGCGGCGAAAGCGCTGCCTGAAGTCGATCCGGAGACGGCGGCGCTGGCCCGCGACGCTCACGCCATGGGGCTTCGACTCACGCCTGATCAGGTGGCTGGCGGTAAGTACGGCAAGATGGCTGGTGAAGGCCTTTCGTCGGTCCCTCTGTCAGGGTCAAACGAGAAAGCCAACACAGCAGTGTGGCTTCAGAATCTGTCGAAGCAGGCCGGCGTGGAAGCTCCTAAGCCAACGCCTGGAGCGTTTGGTGAGGCCACGCAGCGGGTAGGTGAAGGCATTGGTGCGCTCAATGAGAAGTACGACTTGCTGCTTGATCGGCGCACTATCTCCAGCCTCAAACTAAGCCCTCGCGGCAATTCACCTGAAACTCTCGGCGCGGTGAACGGTATCGTCAAACGGATACAGCAGCAGACCGAAGGCAACAACCTGAATGGCACGGCGTTTCGCAAGATCAACACCCTGATGAACGACAAGATCAAGGCGACTTCGAACGCGGATACCAAGTACGCACTCCAAAAGCTGCAAAACAAGCTGTTGAATATTCAGGCTGAGCAGATGCTACCGGCGGACAAGGCGCAGCTTCAGGCCTTGCGGAAACAGTACGCGATTCAGCGCACCATCGAACCTCTCGTGGCTAAGAGCCTCACCGGAGATATCGCACCTTCTGCGCTGCTCGGCGCGATCAACGCGACGAAAGCAGGCAAGGAGGCAATGGCGCGCGGCAAGGCTGGTGACTTCGGCAAACTCGCGGCAATCGGCAATCGCTTTCTGAAAGAGCCGAAGTCTTCAGGCACAGCAGAACGTCGCCTCGTGCAGGGCATACCGCCAGCGCTTGCCAGCGCGCTCGGAGCGGGCGCTGGGGTCGCGGGGGGTGCGTCTGCCTTACCTGCTATCCTCGGCGGCATAGGCGCCACCTATGGCGCTGCGAGCCTATATAACCGCGCCGGCCCCGCGTTGACGAACGCGCTGATCAGCCGACCGCCTCAATGATGCTCGTTAGCTGCGGACATGAACATGCCGACAAGCATGCCGAAGAAGATGGCGGGCACGAAGCCGATATGCGTGCAGATAAGGCAGAATCCGCCGATCAGGACGCAGCCGAGTAGAAATTCGAAGAAGCCTTTCACAGTGATCTCCCAGGTTGTTACGACCACTATAGCAGTTGCAAAATGAAAATACTAGTCATAGATGTCGGCTCCAACGCCCTTGATCTCTGCATGCGCTGGCAGCAGCAGGGCCATAGCGTGAAGTGGTACGACAAGCCGCGTCCTGACGGTACCGACCGTCACGCGGGCGAAGGCATCGTAGAGAAGATCCGCGACTTCAACGACCTCCGAAAGAAGTGGATCGGCTGGGCCGATCTCATCTACACGCCTGACAACGTTTCGTATCTCGATCTGCTGGAGCCGTACCGCAAGATCGGCTATCCGATTTTCGGCTGCAATCTCGAAGCGGTGGAATGGGAACTGGACCGCGAAGTCGGGCAGAAGGTCATGGAAGAGTGCGGCATGCCGATCATCCCGGGCAAGACCTTTCACGACTACGATTCAGCAGCGGCTTACGTAAAGAAGGAGGGTAAAGCGTTCGTTTCCAAGCCGTCCGGTGACGGCGAGCGTGCAATGTCCTACGTCGCGAATAACGCGGCGGATATGGTCTACATGCTGGAGCGCTGGAAGAAGATTCCGAAGTACGTGAAAGCGGCCCGCGAAGAGGGGTTTATTCTCCAGACCAAGATAGACGGAATGGAAATGGCTGTCGGCGGCTGGTTTGGCCCCGCTGGCTGGAGCAACGCCGGGTGGGTTGAGAACTTCGAGAACAAGAAGCTCATGAATGGCGATCTCGGCGTCAACACCGGCGAGATGGGCACAACCGTGCGGGTTGTCCGAAAGAGCAAGCTTGCAGATATGGTCCTTAAGCCAGCTACGGAGCACCTGCACCGCATCGGGTATATCGGCTACGTCGACGTGAACTGCATGATAACGCACGATGGAACTCCCTACCCGCTTGAATGGACGATGCGCGACGGCTGGCCAATCCGCCACAACCTGACTGCGCTTATAGAGGGTGACCAGGCGCAGTGGATGCTTGATCTGGTCAACGGTCGCGATACGCTGAAGATCCAACGGGACGTGGTTTGCGTTTCCGTCCTGATGGCGCTGCCTGACTTCCCCTACAGCAAGGTCACGAACAAGGAACTGTGCGGAATCCCGATCTATAATGCAGAAGACCTTGACCACCTGCACTATTCCGAAGTCATGATCGGCACGGCGCCGCGCGAAGTCAACGGCAAGGTTGTCAGTCTTCCGGGTCCCGTAACCGCAGGCGATTATGTACTCGTGGCGACAGGCACAGGCCAGACGATAACAGGTGCGCGCCGCAGCGTGTACAGCTCTCTGAAGAAGGTGAAGATACCCAATTCACCCTTCTACAGAACAGACATAGGTGCAGGTCGCCTGAAGAAACAACTGCCCGACCTTCAGCGCCTTGGTTTTGCAACGGGTCTTTCTTACTAGGAACTATCATGGATTGTGGCCTCTGCGGTCGCGCTGTTTGTGAATGCTATGCTGAACTGGTCAGGAGAGAAGATCATGCCGATGAAATCCAAAGCACAAAACCGGGCTATGCATGCTGCGGCCGAGGGGAAATCGAATCTCGGCATCCCGAAGAAAGTCGCAAAGGAGTTCGCCAAGGCGCAGCACGGCAAGTCGCTTAAGGGTCTTCCCGAAAAGAAAAAGGCGAAAAAATGACAGGTCGTGCGCGCCACGCGGGCGGTATCTCCGAACAGGGTATCAGGACCGCGCTTACCGAATCAAAAGGGGATATCTTCCTCGCTGCCTGCGCGCTCGACTGCACTGCTCGCGAGCTGGACCTGTTCATCCGGCGCAGCGCTTCTCTCCAGTCATTCGTTGCTGCGGTAGATCAGGTTAAGGTTGATCCAGCGTACTCTAGGATCAGCACAGAGCAGTTCGAAAATCGCGTTGCTGATCTTGTCCGCTCGTTCCGCGTGGACGGACTCCAGGAGGTCCATAAACTGGCCACGATGGAGTTCGGAGACAGCGCCGCCCTCGCCAAGGTCAAACTCGATGCAGCGCTTGCGCTGTCCGGGGGCGGGTCGCCGCGCGCAGGTAACGCTGAGTCTGAGAACGCCCTTGCTGAGTTGAATGCTCTCTATCACGCCAATGCTCCCCGAATAAAAGAAATAAGAAAGACCGTCATCACGTTTGAAGATGGTCAGGCAAAGACTCCACTAGTGATCGAACAGCGGCAAGATCCTTGAGCGCCTGCTCGCGATTCTTGCGATGCTCCCTCCAGTTCGGCGTTTCAGCCGGATAGTGCTGAAGCTTCTTCAGGCTGATATAGCCAAATCGGGCCATCTCTTCGACCATAGCCCGGTGGCCGGCGCGCCCGATAGCGGCACGCGGGGTGCAGCCCGACTCCAGCCAGTCCCAGGCCGGGAGCATTTCGTCACGCTCGGGTGCGAGGCGCTTCTGGATGTACCAATGCTCCTTAGGCTTGAAGACGCGTTTCATGTACAGCACCTGGCTGATTGGCCAGCCCGACTCCCGTGAAAGCTCACCGTTCGTCATGTTCTGGCCGCCGCAAACCTGCCATAGCTCCTGCAAATGCTCGACAGTAGGTGTGTGCAGATCCACGTACTCGTCGTACACGGTCCACGAGACAGGATTGGGTACCACGGCATACTCGCGCGTCGCCACCGTCACCTGATCGATTCTGGCAAGCCGCAGAGGGCATTCCACGAACAAGGTCACGTCGCACTCCCACGCCGTATCGCGATCCTGATCGATCAGCACGCCACCGCCATCCTGCCAGCGTGCTTTCTGGTTTTCGGAAGGGAGCCAGCTTGCGTACTGGTAAAGTGGAAGATCGAGCAGCGGCGTGCTGTCAAGCACCGTCGGCCGGTGCAGCGTGTAGGCGCGGTTCAGTACGACGTGTGTGAACTGCGCGTGCGCCTTGTGGACCGATGCTGACAGGTCGGTAGTTGAGAAGAGTTTCATTCCAGGCCCTTGATCCCAGGTGAGCGCTCGCCTTCTTCGTAGAACCGGCGTGCAGCACCCGAGTAGTAACCGATTTCACCGCAAGCGGTGCATTTGAAACGGTGAATATCAATATCGACCTGCAGGCACTCTTCGCGGGTCACCCACTGGTGCTCTGACTCGCCAGTATAATCGTCGTAGACCAGTTCAAAGCATTCAGTCCTCTCCCAGTGCGTACACTTGTTCACAGGTCATACTCCCGAACTTCCGGAAGCCCGAGCGCGCGGCGGGCGCTGTCGCGCACTTCCTTCGTGACGGCATGGCCGAGGTCGTCAGGGTTGAGCAGCCGGCGCGCGAACGCGGCAAGATCGATCAGCGGTTTCGTATCGCTGCGTAGCGGCGCGTAGAGACCTTGCGCCTGTTGTTGCGCAGCTTGCGATTTCATGGCGGTCTGCGCGGCTTGCGATTTCATGGCGGTCTGCGCGGCTTGCCAGTTCATGGCGATCTGCGCAGCTTGCTGATCGCGAGGCGCTTCGAGCTTCGCGAGGCGCATCTCAAGCACGCAGACGCGCTGCAAGGTCTTGGCTAGTTCCCCCCAAAGGCGTAACTCTGGCGTTTCGATCTGCATGTTGTTCTGCTCTGCGCTCTGTACTTTTTCTATTCCAATCATCACTTTCTCCTTTTCATTGCTTTCATCAAAACTTCCTGCACCGTCGCCTTGCTTTCAAGGCGTTCCAGCACATCGAAGTCCACCGTTTCATTCGCCAGTATGTAATGAATGAATACCGGCCTGTTGTGCCCTGCCTGCAACTGCCGAACCGGGCCTATCCGCTCGATGATCTGCTGGTGTTCTTCCAGGTTCCAGTTCACCGAGAAAAAGACCAGAATATTCCCTCCGTCTTGTAGGTTAAGGCCGTGGCCAGCACTAGCAGGATGAGCAAACAGAACCGGAAGTTTCCCCGCGTTCCACGCTCTAATAGTTTCTGGATCGGAATCAAGCACGCGGCCGCGAGGAAAAGCGGCGCGCAGACGATGCAGATCATGCCTAAAATGATATGCCACGAGAACAGGCGCACCGCCGGCCTCTTCGATAATGTCGTCAAGTGCCGCAATCTTGGCATCGTGGACCTCCGTCCAGTTCTTCGATTCGTCGGTGTAGATCGCGCCGTTCGCAAGCTGCAAGCACTTTTGCGTCTTGCTCGCTGCGTTCAGCGCTTCAACCGCAGTCGGGCCAAGGTGCCCCTCCAGTTCGAGGAACATCTTCTTTTCCATGTCCCGGTATTGCTGGCGTGCCTTGTAAGGCAGGTCCACCGTTATCCGGTTCGTGATCGGCTCTTTCAGATCGAAATAGTCCTTCGCGTCCAGTGACAGACACACGTCCGAGATCGACTGCTCTATCTCGCGCTGAGCATGCTCCAGCGGATCCATTCCGAAGCCGTCATAGCTCTTTCTGAACCAGCGGTCTGAAAAAGCAGCGAACGACTTGCCGAGCCGCTGGCCTCCATCCACGAACCACATCGGACCCCACAAGTCTTTCAGCCCATTCGGTGCTGGCGTACCCGTCAATCCTATCCATCTGTCCACCTTCTTGTGGGCGACTTCCGCAAGTGCCTTCGCACGCTTCGTGCCCTGGCGCGTGCGGAAGCCTTTCAGTTTAGTGACCTCGTCCGCGACTATCGTCTTGAACGGCCAGGGGCGCGGATTGTACTTGAACCAGTCTACGAGCCACGGTACGTTTTCGTAGTTGATCGTAAAGATAGCACTGTCGCTCCGCAGACTCTGTGCCCTTTGCTCTGCGCTACCAACGATAGCGGTGACCGGCAGATCGACAGACCACTTCTTGACCTCGTCGGGCCACGTGGATTGGGCAACCCGGAGCGGCGCCAGTACAAGCGTCGGGGAATCATCAACAAGTGATAGCGACTCAAGCGCCTTGAGCGTGGAAATAGTTTTACCGAGGCCCATTGGGACAAAGGCATTGCATCTCTCCTTGTCGAGAATGTGATCGATGATCAGTTTCTGGTAGGGCCGGAGTTGCATTACTTAAACCCCGACTTCCAGAGTGCGCCAAGCACGAAGCCCACGCCGAACGTGATCCACAAGGCACCAACCACTAACAGATGCGTGTCCATGAGTAATCCTGTATGAAGTAATCAACGGCTTCCTTGCTGTCGATAACGAGAACGAGGCAACCGGCCTTGCTCAGCTTCGCATGCTCGCGCGCCTGATCTTCCCTGAGCGGTTCACCTGGGGCCTTAAGCTCGACGAACGCGACATGCCCTTTAAGCACGACGATCCTGTCAGGCACGCCCTTGTGGCCGGGGCTTACGAACTTGCGTTGCAGGCCCCCGGCTTCGCGCACGCGCCGGATTAAATACTGCTCGACTTCGCGCTCTCTCACGATGCAAAGAGAATGCCGTAAATCACGCCAACGACGATGACGCCGACAATCGCGCACAGCCGTTCGTGGCGCTTGCAAACCGCGATATCGAAGCGGTGGTAAGGGCCGAAGGCCTGCTGTATGGAGCGAGGCGTAGACCGGTAATGCCGGTTGTCTTTGCTGAACATGACTCCTCCGTTGTTTGAAGAACTATAGCATTTGCAAAACGGAAATTCAACTAGTCCTTACGGTATCGATAACCCTCGAATCCGGCGGCGGCGAGAGGCAGATCGGGCGCCCACGGTGGGTTGGTCGCCAGCAGCGCTGACAGGTGCTGCGGATTGAATTCCAGCCAGTCAGGCGAGTAGCAGATATCTTCGTCATGAACCGGAAGCCTGATTTCGTAGCCTGCGTCCTGAATCCGGAACGCGTTTGACTTGAACACATCGCGAGCCACGGCCTGGGTCATGTTTTCGACCAGCTTGCCGCCGTACGTGGAAAGGCGTTGCCACTTACGTGAGTAGTGGTTCAGACCCATATAGCTTATCTTGTCGCCGTCAACACGCGGCGCGGGATACGACAGCGAGCGGCCAGAAGGCAGAATGATGCGCAGCCAGTTGCCCTTGCGAATCAGCGTTACCTTGCGGCACTTCACTTCTACACCTTCGTTCTCGATGGCGGCGACGGCGGAATCCTTGACATCTTTCCACGAGCTGGCGATACGGCTATTCGCGCGGCGCCACATGCGTTTGATTGCATCGCACATGATGAATGTTTCTGGCTTCAGGCCGAACGTCGGTCGCTTTGTAAACTGGCACCACTCGTAAAAGCCTTCTGCTTCGTACATCACGTCGCCCGGAACGTCGGCCTGCATCTCGTCAAGGTCAATACCGTAAGTCGCGGCTCCGGTTATGAAGGCGCCAACGCCGCCTTCGAAGCCCAGAAACAGTTCGATGACCTTACCGATCTGGCGTTGTGTCTTCGTGACCTCAGACGGCGGAATGCGGAACGTGCTGCCGTAGCCGAGCTTGTACAGATCTTCGCCTTTTCCCGCGTCGAAATCACGAAACGCCTGTAGCTTCCACTCTTCGCCGGCCAGCCAGGCCAGAACGCGCCCCTCGATGTTCGACAGGTCGGCCACTACCAGTTTCTTGCCTGGTGGCGCGATGATCACGCCGCGCATGGCATTTGCGCATAGCTCTATCACGTTATCCGTCACGAGATCCGCGCAACCCGCCTTGATCGACTCGATACCTGTCTCGATCACCTCGGCGGGCAGTGTGGGGCGCATCAGGTTCTGAGGCTGAAATAACCTTCCGGCGTCGCGCCCGGTGCGCCCGGCCCCGGAGAATTGGATAACCCCACGTAGATACCCATCAGAAGACGTGGATCGGATCACCCGCTTGTACTTGCTCACTGAAGACGTGGACGCCATCAGCCGTATAGCGATAAGGTCTCGTACACCGTCCGGCAAAGAGGGGTCCAGAAGTCGTCGCTCCAATGTATCGGCGCGCATATCCGGCAAAGATACGCCGTGTTCGGTAAGTATGTGTTCGAGTAGTTTATCTCGCTGTGTCGCGGCAGTGACTGCTCCATCTGTCGCTTCGCTAACATCGTTCGCAAGGCCGGCTTGCGCAACGTCAACCGCCTCGATGGCTTTCGCAGATAGTTCAAGATCGACATAGACACCTTCATTGTTTATGCGCTGGTCCAGTTGCCAAAGCCGAAGTTCGAGTTCGTTATTCGGATAGTTCCACTTCGGCATTTTCTTGTGCAACTCGCGCATCGAAGTGATATCGCTCTTCGCGTATTCGATGAACTCGGCCCATTCCGCTGGATGCGTTTCGCGAGTCTTGCGCCGCAGCTTCTGGTTCGCGGGCTGCGGCATGCAGAACATGCGGAGGAGCTGGCGCCCGCGCTTGTCCTTTGCCTTGTCGGCATCCAGGCGGAAGATATCGCAAAGCTTGGCTAGCGACCCGGGCAGCCCGTGGCATAGCGCTTGAACCATCGTGTCTCGATGCTTATGACACCGCTTGTCGAAAGGAAAGTCTTTCATGGCGTGGCGCACGATAACGCTATCAAACATGCCGGAATTGTGACCCCACCATTCCGGTTCGCAAATCAGGGCATTATTGAGCGTGACGGGCATCGTTTTATCCGCCGTCAGATCCCAGCACTGGACCGGGCCGTCGTCAACCGCCCACGCGAACAGCAATATCTCTGCCTTCTCCGCGTACCGGTGCGCGCCATCGTTGATTGGCGTTTCAGACCACGTCTCTAAATCCCACCAAAGCTTCATACGAGGTCCCCATTGTCTTCGCGTTCTGTGAAAAACAAAGCGTGTACCTCGTCCTTGTCGCGTTTCTGCTCTGCGCCCCGAATTTCATAATCCGCTTTCAAGACGACACCGGCTTTTTCAAACTTCAACGGATACTTTACGCAGGATAGAAACGTACCCCCATGAAGTGACTTTTTCTGCCCTGCTACCGTTACGTAGTAAGCCATAGCAAAACCCGGCTCGCACCGGGCCTTCGTAGTTAAGCGAGGTCATCCTCTGCTTCGATAACGTCAAACCCGTCATCCGACACGCGGGACGCGCCGCCAAAGCTGTCGCCCGGGCCGTCATACTGGACCCCGAGTAGCCCGCACCGCATGCCGCTGTACGTGCCTGATTGGGCCCATAGTTCGACCTTGGCGTTCACGTAGCAGCCGGCATAGATGATGCCTTCCTTGCCGGTCAGGCGCTGCGCCTTGCCAGTGTCCGGGTCTTTCACGTTGTGCAGGAACAGCGGCGCGCCATCCTTCTGCTTGCGCACGGCCGACAGCGCCCAGCGGTCTTCAAAGCCGTCGTACACCTCGCCAGCCTCGTCTTTCTTGCTTTTGATCCACGCGCATCTGTTTTTGTTGCCCCGGATATCCTCCATCATGCTTTCTGCCTTCTTGCCCCAAAGCGCAACCGCCTCCTTGCTGATCGCGTCTTCGACGGCCTTGAAGTTCGCGCCCGTCGGTTCCACGATAAACGTGGCGGTGTGGCGGAAAGCGCCCTGGCCTTTGAACTGACCCGGTTCAAAAAGGTCATCGATAAACGCGATGCGCACATGCTTCAACTGAACAGTAGTACCCATAACAACTCCCTAGCAAAGATCGTCTTCGACGGTTTCAAAGCCGTCCTCGACTGGTTTGATTTCAATCGCCGGACGCTTGTCCGATTCGTGGACTACGTGGGGCTTGCCAGCAGGCTGGACGATGAGCGCCTCGATCTGCTTCAGGCGGCGCGGCTGGTCCTTCAGTGCTTCAAGGATCGGCTTGGGACCTAGCAGTTTGAAGCTGTACATCTGGTCAACCTTCATCTTGAACTTCTTCATGAGGCTTTCCGCTTCCTCGTCCGAAGCCCAGGCGCGGTTACCACGCTTGCCTGCCACTACCTTGACGCCCGGTACCGCGTTGCCCGCAAACACCTCCAGCTCGATGCGGGCGCGGACAGCTTTGATCCAGTCTTCGATCATCTCCAGCATTTCGAACTTCGGCCCGAGTTCCTCGACGGGAATCGCCTGCACATCGGCGAGCTTTCCGCCTACGTCGAACGTCGCCTCGATCGTTTCTTCGACCTTGGCGCGAGCAGCGGGGCAAACCGCGAACGCCTTGCACCACTGGCAAGCCTTTTCAGAAGGCGCGAAGTCTTCTTCCTTCAGCGCGCGTTCGTTGCGCATCCGGTGAATCATGATCGCTTTGGCGGCCTTCGGACCATTCTGCTTGACCCACTCGTTGATCGCAGCCGGCGTCGTGCTCCACTCGCTCGGTGCACCACGCAACGGCTGGTCAATCACCAGGTTGACTTCATCGAAGTCCTCTGTCAGGCCGAACTTCTCCAGCGCACCGGAACCGTACATCAACAGCTGCGGGTTATCTTCTGCGATCACTTCCTGGTAGCCGAACTTCGCGTCTATAACGTCGACAAAAGCAGTACGGTCAGGGCGAGACACGATAAGTAAAACGTCGCCTCGACCAGTTGCTTCGCTCTCGCCCGTGATGTGCTCGATCGGAAGATCCTGCTCCAGCTCGACGACCACAGTAAAGCCACGTAAAGTATAAGCAGCGATACGTTCGCGTACGTTATCAACGACTGTCTGTACATCGGCAGCAAGCTCCCTGTTGACCGTGTGTCCTTTCTTCAGGACGTGGCCGTCGTATGACATGGCGTCGCCATTGAACTGGAGGCACAGCGTCAACAGTTCGTGCTTGTCGGTGCCGAGGTCGGCGTCTTTCCTGTCGCCTTCTGGCTGGCCCTCCTTCATCGCGAGCGAATTGGCGCAAGCCAGGAACATAGCCGCTTTCGACGGGCTGGCTAGCGCGTGGTATTCGTCACTCATGTGACGCCTCCGGATCGATTTCGCCGGTCGCGACTTTCGTCATGTACTCGACATACCCGGACCATTGCGTTTCGGCAAGCTTGGTTGCGGTCGGACCTTTCTCCCCGACAGCACCGAAACGTTGCAAGCACACCCTGGTAATCGCCGTTCCGAGCTTTGCCGAAACCGCATTCGTGGCGCGCTTCACGTCGTCATAGGTTACCGGCTTTGATTCGGGCTCTGAAGCTTGCGAAGTGCTCGAAGTGTCTTCGGATTTCGGCTTCGCGTTTGGGACTTCTTCCTTGGCCTTGATGACTCGTTCTTTCGCACCCATCAAAGTTCCGCCGTTTGCGTCCTTTTCCGCAGAGACTTCCGCAGCTGTAACTTTCGGCCTTTCTACAGGCGCCTGCATACCGCCAATCGCTTTCGTCAAAGCCTCTACCGCCGCCGTCAGTTCGGCGATGCGTGTTTCAAGCATTCTGTATCCCCTTCAGGAAATGAAAATTGGTCACTGCGGACTGAAATTTATATCAGCGCGAATCGTTCTGTCAAGCTAATTTCGCACTTGCACAATCGTTTTGCATTTGCTATAGTGCAGTCACTTTAACCGAAGGAGAAACGAGATGCGCATTCATAGCGTAGTCAAGCACGTAGGAGAAATACCGCTGCCCGCTTTCGGCGGCGACCAGCTCTACATGCAACCAGTCGACGTAGCAGTTCGCAAACTGCCGGCGAAATTCTCGCGCTGGTCGGATACCGTTTCCGCGATGCTCGACGGGATTCCGATGAGCGATGGCGTGGTCTACCTCACCATCGATGAGAAAGAACTTACCCTGGGCAAAACCCATCGGCGCGGCGGCGCTCACGTGGACGGTGTCTGGGTTCCCGAGATGAAAGCGCATGCTGAGCCCGGCCGTCATGTGATTCGCGCCGTTGATGGCGGAGGTCTCGTTCTGCTTTCGAACATTCAAGGCTGCAAAGCGTGGGCTGGCGATTTTCACGGTGAGCCGGGCGAAGGTGGCGACCTGGAGAGCATTCGTGGGCAGCTCGACGCTGCTCCCTCCATTCTGCTCGCGCCACAAAATGCATACTGCTTGAACGCCTGGGGTATCCACGAAAGCATCCCCGTTGCCGCATCTGTACAGCGGTCGCTAGTTCGGATCACGCTTCCTGAAACTGTAGTAATTCATTAAGGAGGAATCGTGAAAGCATTTCACGGCGATCCGGCAGTCAAGGAGAAGTACCTCGCGCGTCTCAGGGCACATCACGCGGCTGATGAGATCATTCAGGGTATCGGATACAACGGTAAGCACGGCTGCGCGGTCGGCTGCACGCTCAACCAGTACAATCATCGGGCTTACGAGGACGAACTTGGTTTGCCCTCGTGGCTGGCGCATCTTGAAGACCAGATCTTCGAAGGCCTGCCGCCGGCTCATGCGCAGCAGTTCGCGGTCGATTTTCTGGAAGCCGTGCCTGCTGGCGCTGATGTAGAAAAAGTTCGTTGGCTCCTGGCTATTCGACGCCATACGCGAGACCGGAACCGTCTTCTGGAAAATCCGGAACGCTACGCGAAGCAGTGCATCGCGGCTATCGATCAGGTCATCACGTATTGCGAATCGCAAATCACCGGAGCAACTACGGAGTCGGCGGCGGAGTCGGCGGCGTGGTCGGCGCGGTCGGCGGCGGCGCGGTCGGCGGCGGGGTCGGCGGCGGGGTCGGCGGCGCGGTGGGCGGCGGGGTCGGCGGCGTGGTCG
>Ga0302231_10000353_pt1 | contig 36263 bp, 36 predicted proteins | sample II_Palsa_N2_2_FD_193522 | JGI IMG/M metagenome (GOLD analysis project Ga0302231, IMG submission 193522) | Peat permafrost microbial communities from Stordalen Mire near Abisko, Sweden - II_Palsa_N2_2 | ecosystem: Environmental > Terrestrial > Soil > Palsa > Peat permafrost | place: Sweden...
CCGAGCAATATCCTCTCGGTTAGCACGGAGCCCCGCGCGGCCACGCTCGGTCTGGAAATAGAACTGATACCAGAGGCCCCGTTCCACTTTGGCTGGCAATGGCTTCGCCGCGTTGGCGATGTCCTGGATGAGATAGCTATTGACCGAGACAAGACCGTTGCAGCGCTCCGGCCACAAGGCGGCGACGACACACGCGGCACGCCCACCCCAGTCGTACCCGGCCAGGACGGCGTGCTGCAGCTTCAGTGCGTTCATTAAATCAATCACATCGGCGCCAATGGCTGCCTGCTGACCCGATCGGGGTTCGCTACTTTCTAAAAAGGTCGTACTCCCGTGCCCACGCAAGAAAGGAACGATCACGCGACAACCGCGATCTGTCAGGGTCGGCGCAACCTCGACGTAACTGTGTACGTCGTAGGGAAAGCCGTGAAGCAGGAGGACAGGCCTGCCGTTCGACGGTCCAAATTCGAAATAGCCAACGTCGAGTTGCCCTGCTCGTATCTGTTTGGGTACTCCAAACGGCGTCGGGCGCGATTCTCGACTCGGCAGCGCGCCGTTCCTTTGTGCAGCACGAGCGCTGGTAGGAAATAGACTCGCACTGGACCCTATGCCAGCCATGACGATGCTTATGGCAGCGGTGCCGAGGAAGTCGCGGCGACGTTGATTGATGAGTTCGAACATGTGAGCTCTCGGGCTGGTATGGACCATCCGAAGGATGGCTCCACGTCTGATGCTCGATTTGAGCATGTGCCCGAATGCAGGTCTGTTGGACGATAGTGTCGATCGATACCCAAGTATCAGATGTGAACGAAAACTTCCCTGCTCAAGGACAACTGAAGGCGGAATTCAACTGCCCGCCCCCAAGGTTGATGAAGCTTCAATGTTTAGACGCCGTGGCGAGTTCAAGTTTTGCGGCCACGGTTACCAGCTCTGCGATAGAGCGAGCCTTCATCTTTTGCATCACTTTGCCTCGATGGGCCTTTACCGTGATCTCGCTAATGCCAAGTTCGCCGCCTACCTGTTTATTCAATCGACCGGAGACAACCAACCTCATAACTTCGCGCTCGCGAGGCGTGAGAGAAGCGTAATTGGCCCGAAGCGCCTGCATCTCCACTTCGTGTCCCAGTGAGTTGGAGCTCCTTTCGATGGCGTGATGTATAGCACTCAACAGCACGTCGTCGACGAATGGCTTGGTCAGGAACTCTGTGGCTCCTCCCTTCATTGCCTGCACTGTCATCGGTACGTCACCGTAGCCCGTGATGAAGATGATCGGCAAATCTTCCCGACCGTCCGTAACGCGCTTCTGCAACTCAAGGCCACTGAGGTCAGGAAGATTGACGTCAAGGATCAAGCAGCTAGGCGCGAGCTCTCTCGGATGTGATAGAAATTCCTGCGCGGATGCAAATGTCTCCGGCTGCCACCCTGCACAACGGATAAGCAACTCAAGTGACTCGCGAATCGAAATATCGTCGTCGACAACGAAAACAATCGGGGTAGCTTGCAACATATTTAGTGACCTCTGTCAGGGCCAACCGAAGGTACGCGGCTCTCTCAGTTGACGCGAAGTGCGCAACCTAACGCTACTAGCAGCGCTGTTTCGCTAAATGGTTTGAACAGACATTCCACGGCACCCTGATCCAGCAGTTGAGGACGGACCGATGGATCTCCATGAGCGGTGATGAAAATGATGGGTATCTCCTGACGCCGCTGCATTAATTCGCGTTGAAGATCCTGGCCTGACATACCTGGCATGGCGAGGTCGAGGACAAGGCAACGGGTTTGAGCGACGAAGTTCGACGCGAGAAACTCCTCCGCTGACGCGAACGCCAAAGCTGAAAAGCCAAACTCCCTAAGCAAGTCGGGCAATGATTCGCGCACGGACTCGTCGTCATCGACTACCGACACGAGTGAAGGTATAGCCATTATGTATTCCCTGTGGCGTGCTGCGCTTCCTGCACAGCAGACTTTCTAATATTGATGGGGCGGTGTGTTTCCGTTGCGTCCTCGATTCGTTGAGGAATGGAAAATGAAAATATCGCTCCCGGCCCGTCATTCGATGCTGCCCAAAGACGGCCCTGGTGATGCTCGATGATGGAACGGCTGACGGACAAGCCGATCCCCATACCGCTTTCCTTAGTCGTATAAAACGCCTCGAAGAGCTTGTCGAAATCAAGAGACCCAAAACCTACGCCCACGTCTCGTACGCTCAAGACTAAGTAGTCATCTTTGTCTCGCTCGGTCTTGACGACTAAGCGTCGTGGCCGATCGTTGACGCTGCTCATGGCGTCCGAAGCGTTCAGCAGAAGGTTTAAGATGACTTGTTGAAGCTGAACACGATCGCCAGTGGCCCGCGGGAGGTCATCGGAGAGCTCAAGCCTCAAAACGATTCGGTTGTTCTGAAGTTCTCGGCGTGACAGCGCAATCACCTCACACGTGGCTTCGTTGAGATCTACTGGTTCGGTCGACACGGTCTTCTTGGTGAACAATGCACGCAACCGCGTAATGACATCGGACGCACGATTTCCATCGCGAATGGTGCGCCGAGCTGTTTCCCTGGCCCCATCGACGTTCGGTGGATCGGCCGCGAGCATCCGCAGGCAGGTGCTGGCGTTGGTGATGATACCTGACAGAGGCTGGTTAACTTCATGGGCAATCGACGCGGTGAGGGCCCCAAGGCTCGTAATCCGGCTTACACGAGCAAGCTCCTTGCGGACAGCGCCCAATGCTTCTTCCGAAAGTCGACGCTCTGTCACGTCTTGGATGGCGCCGATATATTCCAGTTGGCCATTTTTATCGCGAGTCCCATGAGCGACTGTGTGCAGATATTTAACGGTGCCATCGGGCATCAATAGTCGATGATCGAACTCAAAATCGCTGCCGCTTCGGCCGCGTTCAACCATCTCCTGGAACACCGGGAGATCCTCGGGATGATGCCGGGAAGCAATGACCTCGTTCGTCACTGGCATTTCCGGGTCGAGCCCGAAGATGCGATAGACCTGCTCTGACCAGGTAATTTCATCGGTGCCAACTCGCCAAGAAAAACTTCCGGTCGAACTTAGGCGTTGTGCCTCCAGAAGAAATGCCTGACTGCGACTTAAAGCTCCTGCGTCTTGTGCACGCTCGATTGCGATACTGGCCAGGTGTGTGAACTGCTCAATCAAATATCGATCGGCTGGCGTAGGAGTTTTCGGCTCACCATACAGGATCAAAAAGGTGCCAAGGACCTTTCCATTCCGCGACGCAATCGGTGTTGTCCACGCCGCTCGCAGGCCGTTCGCTAACGCTACCGGACGCCATGTCTCCCAACGCGTTTCCGCCTCGATGTCGGCAATAATCACCTGCTCGTTCAGGGTCGCCGCCATGGCGCAGGGATATGACTCTATACCTACTGCGTGACCGTCCATACCGACCATTAGGCTGGTTGGAACACCCGCTGAGGCTGCATGCGTAAGGCGCACACCCAACTCGGTCTTGTATCGAAGATAGGTGTCTCTGGCGCTGGTCAATAAAATGCTGCAGCGGCAATTGGCTGAAGTAGCCTCGACAAGCTTACAAAGCGCTTCGAGAATTGCGGTCAATGAGCAATCGCCTGCCACCATTTCTAATAGTCGCTTCTCTCCTTCCAACAAGGCTTCGGCTTGCTTTCGGTCCTGGATGTCCGTGTTCTGACCGTACCATTTAACGATGTTGCCGCCCTCATCGCGTAGCGGCACCGTTCTTATAAGGAACCATCGGAAGCTTCCATCAAATCGGCGCAACCTCGCCTCAAATTCGCCCGCAACACCCGATTCCAAGAGCGATCGCCAATAAGCGGGCAAACCGTCCGCATCGTCAGGGTGAATTGCGTCTTGCCATCCCGAACCACAAGCATTCGTCATGCTAGCCCCAGTGTATTCACACCACCGCTGGTTGAGGAAGTCGACATTTCCATCTGGAGTGGCGCTCCAAACGAAACCCGGGATCGCATCGATGATTGTTCGAAGGTTCCCCTCCGACATTCTTAGCTCTTCTAGCGCACGTTTCAGCGAAACCTGGAAACGCTCACGCTCTATAGCGATGCTCGCGATGTGCGTGAACTGATCGATGAACGCTTGATCTTGAGAAGTAGGCGTTCTTGGTCTGGCGTAGTAGATGGCGAATGCGCCCATGACGTTGCCAGCTGCGGATGTGATCGGTGTTGACCAGCAAGCTTCAATGCCATGCGCCAGCGCCATGGGACACCATTCGGATGCTGTCCACCTATCTTCAGATCTAATGTCGCTCGCAATGATCTGCTGATTGAGGTACGCCGCCATCGCACAAGGACCTGAATCGACATTCAGGGCGCGACCGACAATGGCGTTGATAAAGGTCGCTGGAAGGCTCGGCGCCGCGCCGTGTTCAAGTCGTGTGCCGTTCGAATCGACCAGCACGACGCTGCAGTAGCAGTCGCTGGCCATGTCTTCCACAACCAGGCAAAGCGCTTCGAGTATCGCAGGCATAGCATGACCGTCCGTGACCATTTCCAGCACTCGCTTTTCGCCAGCGACTAACGCTTCGGCTTGTTTTCTTTCATCGATATCCTCGTGAAGGTTGTACCAGAGAGATATCCTTCCGTCTGGCTCCCTCAATGGGAAGCCCCGCGTGTGGAACCAGCGGTAGATTCCGTCGGCGCGGCGGCGGCGTGCCTCTATATCCCAAGGTTGGCCGGTGGCAATAGATCGCCTCCACGTCGAAAGGACGTCCGCACGCTCCTTAGGATGAAAGCTTTGACCCCATACCTTCAGTTCGTCGAACGTCGAACCAAAATAGTCGAGGTAACGGCGATTGGCGAATTCAAGATTACCCTCCGGCGTCCGAAGCGTAATCATGGTCGGCAGCCCATCAACGATCGAGGCAAAACGACGCTCAGCGAGCCGCGCCGAGTCGTCCTTATGCTTTCGATCCTCGATATCTGTTGTTATCCCGCACCACTTTACAATGCCACCCGCGTCATTCACGACGGGGCGTGCAGAGAACGCAAACCAGCGATACTCACCGTCAGAACGCCGCAGGCGCGCCTGCATCTCACCCGGCTGACCTGATTTGCGAATCGATTGCCAGCTATCGAGGAGTTCGCGCAGGTCATCGGGGTGGATGGACGCCTGCCATCCTTGGCCATAAGCCTCCGCTCCGCTCAGGCCGGTGTATTCGCGCCACCGTTCGTTCAGAAAGTCGATGCATCCGTCGGGGAGCGCGGTCCATATCAAACCGGGAAGGGCATCAACGACATGGATGAGTTCGCTGTTCATTCCAGGCCTCGCTGGCTGTCGTCGCCGCCAAAGAATGCGCCTTTTTCGGGACGAACGCCCATCATACTTTGGTGTCGGTTTCCGCCCGCGCACCCGCATCACAGCTAAATTCGATGGTGGCCCAGCCTCAAGATCACCGGGCGGTCTGCAAGGCAGGCTGTCCACGAGAGACCGGCGTGTTCAGGCTCAGATTTTTCGCCGACTACTAGTGCTTTCGTATTGATCAATACCAACGTGCAATCGCTTCGTCTTCGCTCCCGTAGTCTGATCGCACCCCATATATCGCACCCGATATATCGCGCCTGAAGGGCTCAGGATCGCGAAACCGACACTTACGAAATCTGGAGCAACCGCAATGGTCCTCGATAAAGCTATTTATACCGCCAGAACTCACACGACCGGTGGACGCTCGGGCGCGTCCCGCAGCAGTGATGGCCGTCTGGATGTTCAACTAACCATTCCCGGAACGTTGGGAACAGGTACCAATCCTGAGCAAATGTTTGCTGCCGGCTGGTCGGCTTGCTTCATTGGCGCGATGGGCATTGCCGCGGCCAAAGCGAAGGTAAAAATGCCGGTGGACACGGCCGTGGATACCGAGGTGGATCTGTGCCTCGTCGATGATGCCTACTTTCTGCAGGCACGCCTCAACGTCAGCCTGCCCGGCTTGGATCGCGAGCTTGCCCAGTCCCTGACTGAAGCTGCTCACCAGACATGCCCGTATTCAAAGGCTACTCGCGGCAACATCGAAGTCGTGATCAACCTCGTATAAGCGAGACCTGTCTTGACGCGGCCTCGCTCACCGACTGAGACCGCGTGATCACCCTACTCCGGAGCAAAGTCCACTCACCACGCTCACCGCGAGCGGTCTTGGTACGTTTTACTCGGAGCATTCGCGCCGCCACATACAACTTGTGGAAGTATTCATCATGAAAATAGTCCTCCTCCTGATGGCCTCAATTTGGGCCAGCACAGGCGTCCTGATCGTTGCCTGCGCCAAAGATATGGGTGCGCCTACCCAAGCGGCCGCCGTTGCGCCCCTACCCAACGAAGGCGAGTTGCCTTCACTCAAAGGCGCGACGGCGTGGCTTAACTCACCACCATTGTCTGCGTCTGAACTCCGCGGCAAAGTCGTGCTCGTCGTGTTCTGGACCTATTCCTGCATCAACTCTCTGCGACAAGTCCCTTACGTCCAAGCATGGGCCGAGAAATACAAAGATCGGGGCTTGGTGGTGATTGGCGTGCACGCACCCGAATTTGGCTTCGAGAGATACCCCGACAACGTGCGCCGAGCAACGAAGAATCTGGGGATCACCTATCCCATCGCTATCGACAGCGATCACGCTGTCTGGCGAGCTTTCGACAATCAGTATTGGCCAGCACTGTATTTCGTCGATACCCATGGAAAGATTCGCCACCACGTTTTTGGCGAAGGCGAATACGACCAATCCGAACGGGTGATCCAGAAGTTGCTAGCTGAGTCCGGAGCGACTGAAGCAAATCAGGGGCTGGTTTTGGTCAACGCGTCTGGTCCGGAGGCCACTGCAGACTGGGGTAACCTTCAGTCGCAGGAAAATTATGTCGGCTACGAACGCGCCGAGAATTTCGATTCCTCCGGAGGCTTCGCTTTCAATAAGCGTCAGGCGTATATCGCCCCGGATCGGTTGGAGCTCAACCACTGGTCTCTTTCGGGAGACTGGACCGTTGGCAAGCAGGCCACAGTGCTAAACCAGGGCCTCGGTCGCATTGTTTACCGCTTCCATGCGCGAGACCTACATCTCGTCATGGGGCCGGCGAAGCCGGACAGACCCATACGCTTTCGTGTGCTCATCGATGGGGGTCCTCCGGGTGCGGGACATGGAAGCGACGTGGACGCTCAAGGCAATGGCACCGTTACCGAGCACCGAATGTACCAGCTCATCCGGCAGCCACTGCCCATCGATGATCGAACCTTCGAGATCGAATTTCTCGATCCGGGCGTAGAAACCTTCGCCTTTACGTTCGGTTGAATACTGGTGGTAACGCTTTAAAGCGTTCCCCACTCAGATGAGGATCGTCATGGACACTACGTTCAGCTATTTGGTGGGCTTAGCTGCTTACGCCACCTTGGTCATCGGAGCATTTGCCTACGGTGCCAGGGCGGCAGAGCTCGCATCCGTCACCCAGACAATGCAGGGCAAGACGTCGCCGCTTTTTGGGGTGGCAATCCCTACCGGCTATCGCCAATGGGAGATGGTCGCCATCTCTTACGAGGCGCCCTTCGATGAATTCCGCGGGATCCTGGGAAACCCGGCCGCGGTGAAAGCCTACGAAGACGGGACACTTCCGTTTCCGGACGGCTCGATCCTGGCCAAGCTTGCCTGGAAACGTATTCCGTCGAGCGAATTCGACGGCGCGTTTGTTCCAGGACGCGCAACCACAGTTCAGATCATGGTCAAGAATTCTAAAAAATATGCGTCCACGGGCGGATGGGGATTTGGACGCTTCGTCGATCGCACACCTGCAGATGAAGCCCAGCACCGGACTTGCTTCGCCTGCCACCGAGCCAACGTGAAGAATCACGACGACGTTTTTACACGGTACGTACCTTGACGAAAGCGCGCTACAAAGCGGCGGCGTCGAGTCGCTCATTGCTATATCGAATAAAGCGAATGCAGAGAATTTCGCTCTTTGCGAAGGCGATAGATAAAAGTCCGCCATGTCCCTTCAAGGGCACTTTACGCGCCCGTCCTCGCTAGATCGTCTGGCGCCCAGCGCAACGATGGACCCGCGCCTAGTCGAAAAGTATCGAGCGATACCTTCGTGCAATCGATCCGCCTGGTCGCTCGTGATCTGATCACGTCCAGCAGTTACACGACGCACGAACTAAAGGCGACGCACTCGTCGGTGTCTATGTTTTATTTTCCAGACAGGAGAAATCCCATGAAACGTTTGATCGCGGCCTGCATGGTCTTGAGCGTTGTATTCATGAGCTCAGTCGCTACCGCACAATCTGACAAGCCGACTATTGTCCTCGTGCATGGCGCGTTTGCTGATGCTTCCAGTTGGAATGGTGTCATCCGAATCCTCGAGGACGACGGCTACCCGGTTGTTGCCGTGGCGAACCCTTTGCGCAGCGTCCAAGGCGATGCGCAGTATCTAAGCAACATCCTGTCGAACATCAAATCTTCGGTGGTTCTGGTGGGCCATTCCTACGGCGGCTCCGTGATCAGCGAAGCCGCTAACGACAACGCGAACGTCAAGGCATTGGTCTACGTCGCGGCCTTCGCACCGGAAACGGGCGAAACGGCAGCTGGGCTGACCGGTAAGTTTTCCGGCAGCACGCTCGGTCCGGCGCTGGATTTGCCCGTGGCGCTGTCAGGAGGTGGCGAGGATCTCTACGTGCGTCAGGATAAATTCCATGCCCAATTTGCGGCTGATGTGCCGGAGGCCGACGCACGGCTCATGGCTGCGACACAGCGGCCCGTTACTGAGGCGGCGTTGCATGAAGCGTCGACTGCTCCAGCTTGGAAAAAGACACCGGCGTGGTTCATCTACGGGGACAAGGACAACAACATTCCTCCGCAGGTTTTCGCCTTTATGGCCAAACGCGCGCATTCAAGGCAGACGATCGTCGTGCAAGGCGCTTCACATGTGGTGATGGTGTCAAACCCTGTGCCTGTCGCGAGGTTGATCGAGCGCGCGGCCGTCGCGAAGTGAAAGGAGTGCCGACGCAATGAACGTGCGCAAGGTAAATCTTGGTACGTGGCCTACCCCGCTTGAGCCTGCGCCGAAGCTTTCTGTCGCTCTTGGACTGCGCCGCGATGATTTGTGGATCAAGCGCGACGATCTGACCGGCTTGGGCGGTGGCGGAAACAAAGTCCGCAAACTCGAGTACATCTGCGGCGCAGCGTTAGCCAATCACGCGCAGATGTTGATCACTATCGGCGCTGCGCAGAGCAACCATGCGCGACTGACAGCGGCTGCCGGCGCCAGGCTCGGCCTCGACGTGATGCTCGTGCTCTCCGGTATGGCGCCGTCGACACCAACCGGAAACATTGCGCTGGACACATTGTTCGGCGCCCAGATCCGGTGGGCTGGCAACGTGGATGAGCATGAACTGAAACGAATCGCATTGAAACACGTCGCACAGCTGGCCCGGCGAACGATCCAAGCGGAATACATTCCCTTTGGCGGCTCCAGCGTTCTCGGTGCCCAAGGCTATGTGGACTGTGGTCGGGAGCTGATTGGACAGATGCCTGAGCTGGACCAGGTCGTTGTAGCGGTGGGCTCAGGGGCGACCATGGCCGGTTTGGTACACGCGCTCGGTAGCGAACATGTCTACGGCGTGGACACCGGCGCCACGCAGGACCCGTACACGCGAGTCGGCGACATGGTCAACGGGCTGGGTGGTAACGATGTTTCCTCATCATTGCGAATCCGGACAGACCAGGTGGGCAGCAACTATTCGCGCTTGACCAACCCCGCGCGAGAAGCCTTGCGCATGGCCGCACATTCGGAGGGCATCGTTCTGGATCCGACGTACACAGGTCGTGCGCTCGCTGGCCTGGCCGCTGCAGTGCGCGACGGCACTATCCATCCCGGTCAGCGCACAGTCTTCCTGCACTCTGGCGGGATGCCTGGCCTGTTTGGTCACCCAGACTGGCCAGGAGCGAAAGACTTTTGAACTTGCAACAAAACATGACTAGGAGAATCGCGTGAAGAAGTACATGACCGTGGACACACCAGACGGAAGTTTCCGAGCCTATGTTGCCTCGCCCGACGCAGTCTCAGCACCGGTCGTCGTTGTCATCCAGGAGATTTTTGGTGTCAACGCCGATTTGCGTGATACCTGCGACGAACTTGCCGCCCAGGGATACATAGCGATAAGCCCTGATCTGTTTTGGCGAACGGAGCCGGGGGTCGACATGTCGGATCAGTCCGAAGCCGAGTGGAAGAAGGGGTTTGCCCTGTATACCGCCTTTGACTACGAGACTGGCGTTGCAGACATTGTTACGACCATGAAGATGGCGCGTTCGCTTCCCGGCGCCAATGGGAAGGTCGGGTTGATGGGTTACTGTCTGGGTGGCCTGATGACATTCATCACGACCGCTCGCAGGGGCTCGGATGCATCCGTGGTCTATTACGGCGGCAATACCGAAAAACACCTGGACGAAGCACCCAACATCAAAAGCCCGCTGCTGATGCACTTGGGCGAGGAGGATGAGTACATCCCCAGGGAAGCCCAACAATCCATCATCGGCGCGCTCGCGAACAATCCCGGTGCGCAGGTGTTCACCTACCCGGGCTGCAGCCACGCGTTCGCCCGTCACCGTGGTGCGCATTACAACAAGCAGGCCGCCGCGCTGGCCAATAGTCGCACCGCCGACTTCCTTCGTCTGCACCTGCGCTAGCCAACGTTGACGGTGGCTTGCTCCTAAGTGTGCAGGCCACCGTGGCTTACTCCCATTATTCGGGCATTTGCCATCTCACCGCCTTACACCATCGTGTAGATCGATACCTTCGTGCAATCGATCAAAGTAAGGCTCTCTGCTCTGATCGCCAGTGTGCTTTGCAAGTCGAAGCTCGACGCCGCACTTCACACTCAATCTCCTGAAGGACAACGATCATGTCAGATACTCATAACACCGCAGTGACCCAATTCATCGAAGCAAAAGGGGTGCGCTACGCCTACCGGAAGTTCGGCTCGGGCAGCGGACTTCCACTCGTCTGTCTACAGCACTTCAGGGGAGGACTCGATAACTGGGATCCCCTGGTCACCGATGGCCTGGCCTTCAATCGCCCGGTGATCCTATTCAACAACGCTGGTGTCGCGAGTTCAGGCGGAGAACCCGCAGAGACCGTCAAGGATATGGCGAAGCATGTGATCGCGTTCGTCGAAGCGCTTGGTCTCAAGAAGATAGATCTCTTCGGATTCTCAATGGGCGGCTTTGCTGCACAGCAGGTGACCTTGGATCGCCCGGACTTGGTCCGCCGCCTGATCCTCGCCGGAACGGGTCCCGAAGGTGGTGAGTCGATGATCGGATACCCGGGGCTCACCACTACCCACGCAACTCAGGAAGTTCCCGTTGAAGAGAATTTCCTCTATCTGTTCTTTTATCCCAGTGAAACGAGCCAGGCAGCGGGGCACGCGTTCTGGTTGCGCCGAAATACCCGTGCTGAGCCGGATGTCCCGTCTTCGCTGGCTGCCATGCATGCGCAGGCCAAAGCCATTGGTGCATGGGGGGCAGTGCCAACGAGCGGTCGCTATGCACGGCTGAAGGAAATCAAGCAGCCCGTTTTAGTCGTGCAAGGCAAAACGGACGTCATGGTGCCGACGATCAATTCATTCACCCTGCAGCAAGAGCTGCCGGACGCAGAGCTGATCATCTATCCCGATTCCGGGCATGGCTCGATTTTCCAGTTCCCCGAACGCTTTGTACGCGACGCAACCAAGTTTCTTGACTCTTGAACTCGTGGCTCGGCTTTATTCCTCCGCGGGTTAAGCCGAGCCCGTTCATCCCTTCGTCTGCTATTGACCGCCTTTAATTTTTATCGGGTCAACAGCGTCCGTTCGAAGCGTTTGCATTGGAACAGCTGGGTTCATCAGTCCTCAGTCGTTTGACTCGATCCTCGGTCGAGGTCTTCCGACACTTCTTGCATCGATCCGATGGGCGAATAAGCCTGCGTCGGGATGCCTTGCACATCGGCCCATGCAGCATGCAAGTCCTGCTGCATTCTGTAGACAAGTTCAATCGTCAGTATTGATCGTCCGCGGCGCCAATCTCGATGATCGAAACGAATTCATGAAATGAATTTCGTAACCGGAACGTTCCGCGGCCATCGCGATCCCTAGTCCATAGGTATCGACCAACACCATCGTGCAATCGATTGACCGACCTGTCTCTGGTGTCATTGCTTCTGTGTTTTGTACGTCGAATCCGATGGATCCGGTTAACCAGAACGCACTGTCAGTCAAGCTCATTCTTCAGCCAGAGCATGAGCCCGGCCGCGGTATCAACGCGCAAAACCTGCGCGCCTCCTTCTAAATTAACTCGCTGGAGAACAACATGTCTTTGGAACTATCTGCGCCCAACCGGCGCCGCTCTTTCTTCGTTTCAGCACTCGCGAGTGCATTCGCACTTGTTTTTTCCGCAAGCGCCAGTTTCGCCCAGGCAGTCTCGCCCGCGGATGCCGCCGTCGACGCGCCAAGTCAAACTTCAGGTGCAACTGAAGATACGACCATCCGTCCCTTTCACGCTCACATACCTGAGGCGCAGCTCACGGACCTCAAGAAACGTATCCTCGCGACACGCTGGCCGGACAAGGAAACCGTCAACGACCAGTCGCAGGGTGTGCAGCTTGCAACCATGCAGAAGCTTCTCGCCTACTGGGGGAAGGGTTATGACTGGCGAAAGGCTGAGGCACGGTTTAATGCCCTGCCCCAGTTTGTGACCAAAATCGACGGCGTCGATATTCAGTTTGTGTGGGTACGCTCGCACAATCCGAATGCCCTGCCTTTGATCATGACTCACGGTTGGCCGGGCTCGGTCTTCGAGCTCACGAAGGTGATTGACCCGCTCACCAATCCGACGGCACATGGTGGACGCGCCGAGGACTCCTTCGACCTGGTGCTGCCGTCATTCCCAGGATATGGCTTCTCTGGCAAGCCCTTGGACGCGGGCTGGGGTCCGGACCGTGTTGCTCGCGCTTGGGAGGAACTGATGCGGCGACTGGGCTACAAGCATTACGTGTCTCAGGGCGGCGATTGGGGTGCCATCGTTTCAGAAGCCATGGCTCGCCAAGCTCCCGAAGGTCTGCTGGGCATCCACGTCAACATGCCAGCCGTGGTGCCACCAAACATCGCGAAAATCCTTGGCGAAGGTGGGGCGGCGCCAGCCGGGCTCTCCGATGCTGAGAAGTCTGCCTTCGCATCGCTGGATGCGTTCTACAAGAAAGGTGCCGGCTATGCGGCCATCATGAATACCAGGCCGCAAACCATTGGCTACTCTTTGGCGGATTCGCCGTCGGGCATGGCCGCCTTCTACTACGACAAGTTCGCCGCATGGACGTATAGCGGTGGTCAACCCGAAAAGTCCCTTACCCGCGATGAGATGCTCGACGACCTCACGCTCTACTGGGTCACAAACACCGGCGCGTCGTCTTCCAGGTCCTACTGGGAAGTCTGGGGCATGAGCCCGTTCAACGCCGTGGACATCTCGATACCGGTCGCTGTGACTGTTTTCCCAGGCGAGATCTATCGCGCTCCACGAAGCTGGGCAGAACAGAATTTCCACGACATCATCTATTGGAACGAAGTCGATAAGGGTGGTCATTTCGCCGCCTGGGAACAACCTGAGCTCTTCAGCGAAGAGGTACGAGCAGCCTTTAGGTCGCTGCGCTAAAGGACCGAGATCGGCGGCGCATAAGTCTCGAGCGCCGCCGATCTCATCCAATCAGTAGCAGGCGAATTTAAAACGGCGGAGATACACCCATGCAGAACCCACTTAGCCCAACGATAGGCGCAAGGTCTAAAGGCACAGCGTTGATCACCGACGCGTCTTCGAGCGTTGGTGCAATCTACGCCGATCGGTTGGCGCGACGCGGCCACGACCTTATCCTGGTTGCTCGCGATCGCCACAGTGTCGACGCTCATGCCGCATTCCTGCGCGACGACACCGGCCAGTCGGTCCAAGTTATCGTGGCAAACCTGGAGAAAAAGCTGGGCCTCAGGCGAGTTGAAAAAATGCTTCGTGAGGACCCTCGCATCACAGTTCTGGTCAACAATGCGAATTCCACCACCTCGACGCCATTGATGGACTCGGACGCCGACTTCTTGTGTAGGATCATCGACCTCAACGTTATCGCTCTCATGCGCCTGACCCATGCGATCGTGCCGACTTACGTAAGGCGTGGGTGGGGCTTACGCCGTAATTCGGGCGGCCCGACCGATAGGGTCCACTTTCTAAACAGCTTCCCCTTCCAGTGGCGCGGACGGGCGTAACGGGAAGCGTTCGCACGACGTCCCATTACGGGTACTTGCTTAGCGCGGCCTCACGGCTCGACGACAGAAGGAACGTGATGCTTGCGCATCTTTTTGCGAGCAAGGACCTACGCATGGCGGCCACCGCACTCACCGGGAAGTTCGTATTCCTCCGCCGGCTGAGCGCAGGGCTGATTACCGGCGCCGCGGACGACGATCCCAGCGGCATCGCGACCTATTCCCAGGTCGGCGCCGCCTATGGCTATGCCACGATTTGGAGTCTCATCGTGGCCATGCCGTTGATGATCGCCATTCAGGCCATTAGCGCACGCATTGGTCGGGCGTCGGGCAAGGGCATTGCCGACAACATGCGTACGCATTACTGGCACGGGTGGGCATACATGCTCGTGGCGGCGGTGGTAATCGCTAACGTCATTAACTTGGCGGCGGACATAGGCGCCATGGGTGCTGCGCTCAAGCTCCTCATCGGCGGCCCGGCTTTGGCCTACACCACGCTGTTCGCCGTAATTTCCCTTTTGTTGCAAATGTTCGTTCCGTTTTCGAAGTATTCGCCCATTCTCAAAGTGCTGTGTCTCAGCCTTTTCACTTACGTCGCCACGGTTTTTATCGTGCACGTCCCCTGGGCCGAAGTGGCCAAAGGGATCGTCATCCCGAAAGCAACGTTCGACACGAAATACGCGGTGGCCATCGTTGCCATTTTGGGCACCACGATCAGCCCCTTTCTCTTTATCTGGCAGGCGGCGCAGGAAGTCGAAGAGATCAGGGAACAAGACAATCCGCGCGAACCGTTAAAACACAAACCATCGCAAGGCCCGGACGCCATCAAGCGCATCGGCATCGATACCGTCTCAGGCATGGTGTTCTCCAACATTGTGGCCGGCTTCATTATCTTGACCGCGGCCATCGTGCTTCATGCACACGGCAAGACGGACATTCAAACCTCCGCCCAGGCCGCTGAGGCGTTGCGCCCGGTCGCCGGTAAATTCGCGTTCGCGCTGTTCTCCGCGGGCATGATCGGAACGGGCCTCCTGTGCGTGCCCATACTGGCTGGCTCCAGTGGTTATGCGATATGTGGCGCATTGGGTCTGCGGTATGGACTGGCGCACAAACCCAAGGATGCGAAGTCTTTCTATGGCGTCCTGATTGGGGTGACACTCGTAGGCATTGCGCTGAACTTCAGCCCCCTGGACCCCATCAAGGCACTCTTCTGGAGCGCCGTCGTAAACGGTGTGGCGGCCGTGCCCATGATGATCATGGTCATGATCATGGCCATGAACACGAAAGTCATGGGCAAATTTACGCTCAACACTTCATTGAAGGTGTGGGGATGGATCGCGACCGCGGTAATGGGGCTGGCGGCCATCGTGATGTTTGCGACCTTGGGTAAATCCTGACCATGGCAGCTGCGTTTCGCTCTCGGGGCAGGTGGTCGGGGGTGTACTTCGTCGTGCTCACGTCGTTGGCGAGCATGTCCACCGCGCATGCCGATGATCCTGCCTATTTCGTACCCCAACTCCTTGGTGCGCAATACACGATGATCGAGCAATGGCAAGACAGCATCCACTCGCCGTATTCCGGACCGAAGAGTTTGGAGGCCCAAGGCAACCATGAGCGCACGCACACGTTTGGTGCTTACTTTGGCATGCCGATGACCGAACGTCTCGCGGCCTTTTTCGATGTCGAGATGTTTCGTGGCGAAGGCGTGGGTGGCAGTCGAGGATTGGCAGGACTGACCAACGGCGATGCCATCCGGGGTGGCGGCACTTTAAGCCGCTACGCCTACACGGCGCGGGCGTTCCTCACCTACGACATTCCGCTAGGGGACGCGACGACCAAGATGAAACGCAAGATGGACCAGCTCCCCGGCGATCAAGCCAACGATCGGCTCGGCTTCAAGTTTGGGCTCTTAGGCGTGAACGACGACTTTGACCAAAGCCGCTACGCCAACTCGGGACGCACGCAGTTCATGAATTGGAGCCTCTTGAACAGCCCTGCGTGGGACTACGCGGCGGACACCCGTGGGTACACGGTCGGAGGCCTGATCACCTACGCGATGGGTCCATGGACATGGCGCTATGGCGTTTACCAGATGCCGTCGAAAGCCAATGGATCGCGCCTGGAAGGGCCGATCAACCGCGCCAATGAGCAGGACGCGCAAGCGACCTGGCAACAGACCCCGGACAGCACGGCGATCTGGCTGCTGGCCTACCGAAACCGGGCGAACATGGGCGTTTACGATGACGCGCTGCGCATGGCTGAACTGACCCACACCCCACCCGATATCCAGGCCGACGACCGGGACGGCCGACACAAGTATGGCGTGGCCTTCGGCACCGATATTCCGCTGGCCGACAACGGCGACACCGGCCTCTTCGCACGAGGCGCATGGAACGATGGTCATACTGAGTCCTTCGCGTTCACCGAAGCTGATCGCAGCGGGAGTATGGGTGGGCAGTTGTCCGGAACCCATTGGTCACGTCCAGACGATCGCTTGGGCGTGGCGTTGGCCGTGAACGGTCTGTCGCAACCACATCGCGAGTATTTGGTAGAAGGGGGGAGCGGCTTCATTCTGGGCGACGGCGCGTTGAACTATGGCACCGAACAAATTGACGAGGCCTATTACGCGGCCAAGGTCGCGCCGTTCGCCACAGTGTCTGCGGACTTCCAGCTTATCCATAACCCCGGCTATAACCGCGACCGGGGGCCGGCACGCTTCCTGGGAATGCGGATCCATCTTGAGTATTGATTCAAGAAGGCGAACACACCGAGTGGCCTTACAGCAACCAACCCACGACCTCATTCTCTTCCGAAGACGGCTTTGTTCCGTTGCGCATCCGGTTTGGCGAGAACAAGCCGGGTGTGCTTCCCCCGCAGCGTCTCCAAGGTCGACAAGATTACTCCAGCGGCCATTTCTATGCCCCTAGGGCCTTTTCTCTCGCCGCCTCAATCGCGTCGAGCAACGCGGTGACACCGAAAGGCTTTCTCAAGAACACCGAACACCTTGGGCGCGGCTCAATGTCTTCCGACGGCTCTGCTGAGATAACGACGATCGCAACTGCTCGGTTCCGTGCAACAGCTATCTGGCAGAGCTCCAAGCCGGAACGCGCGGCCCGAAGCCGGTAGTCGGTGATTAGGACATCCACAGAGCCGGAATCAGCCAAATACGCCGCAGCACAATCGAACGAGGTGACCGCAATCACGTCGTACAGGTTTGCGTGTTCGATCACAGAGGCGGCGGCCTCCAAAACGATTTGCTCATCGTCCACGACAAGTACGACCGGCCTCTTAACCATTACCGCCACCATCGCGCTGAGTTGCAACCCCTGAAACCAAACCCAAGGGGACTTACGCAATCTAACCTCTGTCGCGGGTCACGAAAGGGCTATGAGCGAACAAGAGTAGATGAATCGGCAAAAAAATGGTGAGAAGGATTTGCCGAAATATTGTGCCCCCGTCGTTCGATCGGCCGATGTTCCTGGTGCGCTTTGTCAATCTACCGAGCGTATGCTCTGCGTCCTATATTGCGATCTCTGCGGCTGGGATCAAATACTAAGGCGGCTCGCCAACGTGAACGAGACTGAAGGGCCGGACGAAAACCGTAGCATTCCTGGGGATGAGGCAAGGTATGGCTAAGGAAGAAGAAGGCGCTGAGGGCTCGGCCATTCGGCTTTCAAAGGATTATCTTCAGGGCCTGCAAGCTGACAAGAGCAGTGGGCGAGCCCTCTCTAATCTGCTGAAGCGCTACGCTCAGATAGTGCACAGCGCAACAGAAATTGCCCTCATCACCATGGACCCGCAAGGGGTCGTCACAGGTTGGGGCGAAGGCGCCTGTCGCGTGCTGGGTTGGACGGAAGCGGAGATGATTGGTCGCTCGCTCGCTTGCATCTTTCCTGTTGAGATTGATGGGGAGCACACCCTAAAAGAAGAGATCGCCGATGCTTTTCGTTTGGGTAGGGGCGGCTTGGAGGGATGGCGAGTGCATAAGGATGGCCGGCGCCTCTGGGCCATTGGCGAAACGAAACCTCTAATCGACGACGGACAAGCGCTCGTCGGTGTACTGAAGGTGCTGCGCGATCGAACGGCCGAGCACGAAGTGCAGGTGCGGCTTCAAGAGCAAACGCGAGCTCTGGAAATTTTGAATAGCGCCGGCACAGTCCTGGCGCGCGAAACTGACCTCGATGTCATTGTCCAAGCTGTCACCGACGCGGGCGTTGCGTTAAGCGGTGCTGAGTTCGGCGCATTCTTTTACAACGTGGTCGATCACGCCGGTGAAAGCTACATGCTTTACAGCATTTCGGGAGCGCCTCGCGAAGCATTTTCGAAGTTTCCAATGCCTCGCAACACCGCCGTCTTCGCGCCGACGTTCAATGGCGAAGGTATTGTGCGCTCCGAGGACATCACCCAAGACCCGCGATATGGGAAGAATGCGCCTCGCTCCGGAATGCCCGAAGGGCATCTACCGGTTCGTAGCTATCTCGCAGTTTCCGTCATCTCCCGGTCGGGCGACGTTCTTGGGGGTCTCTTCTTCGGCCATTCAAAGGTGGGGATGTTTGCCGAGCGGTCGGAACAAAATCTTTCGGGACTTGCCGGTGAGGCCGCGATCGCCATTGATAACGCGCGGCTATTCGAAGCGTTTCAGAAGGAGATCGAGGAGCGCCGGCGTGTGGAAGTCAAATTGCGCGAGCTTAATGAAAACCTTGAGAAGGAAGTCAGCGAACGAAGTGAGGCACTCCGGCAAGCGCAGAAAATGGAGGCGGTGGGGCAATTGACTGGTGGCATCGCTCACGACTTCAACAACTTGCTGCAGGTCGTCGTGGGCAACCTGGACGCCATTTTGCGTCAGCTCCCCGAGGAGATGGAAAGACCCCGTCGCGCGGCCAAACACGCCATGGCGGGTGCTGATCGGGCCGCGAAACTGACCAAACGCTTGTTAGCCTTTGCGCGGCGTCAGCCGCTCAATCCGAAGCCCATCGACGTCAACAGCCTCGTGCGTGGCATGTCGGAATTGTTTCATCGGGTTTTAGGAGAAGTCGTAGAGATTGAAACCGTCCTCGGTGCTGGCCTCTGGCGCACAGAGGCCGATGCAACCGAGTTGGAGAGCACCCTGCTGAATCTGGCGGTCAACGCACGAGACGCGATGCCTGATGGTGGCCATTTGACGATCGAAACGTCCAATGGCTATATCGACGAAGCATACGCTGCGAAACATGCCGAGGTAACCGCAGGCCAATACGCTGTCATAAGCGTGACGGATACAGGCTGCGGGATGGATCCGGAAACCGTCTCTCGCGTCTTCGAACCTTTCTTTACGACTAAGGCCGAGGGCAAAGGAACCGGGCTGGGGCTCAGTCAGGTTTACGGCTTCGTCAAACAGTCTCATGGCCATGTGAAGATCTACTCCGAGGTAGACCATGGGACGACCGTGAAGATCTACCTGCCGCGCCTCGATAAGGAGACGAGTACCGAAGCCGTAGCGAGCTTGAAAGTTGTTCCTCAAGCGGTGCCGGGCGAGACGATCCTCGTCGTCGAGGATGATCCAGACGTTCGGATTTACTCCGTAGCGGCCCTGAGCGACCTTGGCTACAAGGTCATCGAAGCGCCAGATGGCCCATCAGCGCTTGATGTTCTTGCAATTCAGAATGTGGACTTAGTTTTTACCGACGTGGTGTTGCCGCAAGGCATGACGGGAGCGGACGTAGCTCGACAGGCGAAATTGCTGCAGCCCTCAGTAAAAGTACTCTTTACTACGGGATATGCAAGGAATGCGATTGTGCATCAGGGACGACTGGACCGTGGCATAGAACTCATCACGAAGCCCTATCGCTTTGACGATTTGGCAGCAAAAGTTCGCGATGTTCTCGACAAATCGGTCTAGCTTGAATTGTAGCTGCGCGTTTGCTCCCGCGCTGAGACCAACTTCGTCGCCTGGGATACCCCTCCGACCGCCAAGCGGTTGGGGATCGGGCCTCATACTTCCCGGGCCGGCCTTCACGTGGCAACATCATCGCTATTCCCGAGCGGCACATACTTAGGCGGACGGTCATGCCCCAGAGCGACATCCCCTACGCGTTCTCGAAGCAGTTGCAGAAAGAGCTGAACCAAATTCGTCCTTATGCCGCACTGGGTGACGAGGTTGAGCTGCACGGCGTTCAGTGGAGATACGTCAGCCCACCAGATATTCGGGGAACACCCGATCCTGAAACCGGCATTCCTCGTCCAATTTACATGTGGCTCCCGATAGGCAACGCTGACGAATAGAACGGCCATATGCCGAGGGACGCAAGAATGTTTGAGTACACCATCAAGGATCTAGAAACTGCCAAGGCCAAGCTCGAACAGCTCAATGGGACCGGGACTCAGGGAAAGACCCTAATAAGTACCGCCCTGCGGTACATCTGGCGATGGATGAGCTTGAGCGCGTATCGCTCAAGCTCAAAGAGTGCGGCGATCTGCCCTGGACCGCACAAGAGCTCTTGGAGCACGCATTGGACAAAGCCTTTCCAGACGCCCGGAACCAGCAAGTCGTGGAGCACGGCGGCAAGCGCTATGAGCGGCGGTGGGTACCTGTCGAGCGGAACGCTGGGGTGGTCTCCCGTTGGCGGGTACCGGGTGGAGCTAGTTCAGGGCTATGATGGTGTCAACGCGGCGGGAGTCCGTTAGGGGGAGTCCAGGATGTCGATGGTAGAGGCTTTGAAGAACGCGTAGTCTCCTCGCGCGTCTTGCTAAAATGCCACGCGACAAATGATGACTCGCGATGGCTACAGCCCGTTCGGAACGATCTTCCTACTTCAAATTGAAGTTACCGTGGAGAGCGGTTCTCATAATCTTGCATCGCGTTCGCAGCACGAGAAGCGTTCACTTTCGTGATCGGCCGTTGCACACTTAGAACCGCCTCGTCGCAACGATAGGCGATGGTTTTCGGTCGCCCCATCCAAGACTGCCCTGCCCTCGTCTTTTGTTGCATCGACCGGCTGCAATCGCAGTCGACACAGTGATACTTCGATCTTATTGGTCAGGCGCGATCTAGCCAGAGTTGATCTCACTGGTTCCTTTCGCAATGCGAACGCCCCATATAGGCTCTTTGCGCTGAGTCGTCGACACGTTGTATTTTCAAGGGTCGTTCGAATTACCCAGGGCCGGCTTGCGTCTGTAATGAGTCGAGAGCAGACCTTACTGCGCTGGCGTTTCAAGACGATGCTCCGTGGGCTGCGGCGTAATGGTCATCACTTTGAGTCGGTCAGATGCTTCAAAGCGGTGCCAGATGCCAACGGGTATGACGATGAGTTCATGAGGGCCAAGGAAGACCCGTTCTTCCTTGGTCTTCACCAGAAGAACAACGGTGGTTGTTCCATCCAATACCATGACAACCTCGTCGCCGTTTGGATGACGTTCCCACTCGCTTGAGCCAGAGTAAAAGCTCACATATACAGCTCCATCGCGATACGGTGCGACCTCAGCGGATGCCTTGCTAGCGTCTTGCCCAAACGCCGTTTCGGGAGATCGGTCCGGCAAGTGCTTCAGGCCCGACAGGACTTGGGTAAGTGACTTTTTCATAGAGATCACGCCCTTTTTCCTATGTCAAAATAACTTGGTGAATCAGCAGAAAATGTTCCTGCTGTAACAAGTTCCGCTATGGTCGAAGCAGACCTAAGCAGATTAGTGAACAAGGTTATGCGTTGCCGCGAGCTTAGCGGCACGAAGAATGGCGTTGCGATATCCATCCGCTGCATGTTCTGCCCCAATGACCCGATATTGGACGACAGGGCTCACACCAGCGCCTTCATAATTCTGACCGCGCGGATCCCGGTAGATCTCTGTAGACATGGCGAGCACCCAGCCATTCGGAAGGCCCTTCTCCGTCGAGTCCGAGAAGATGCCTTGGGTAGTCTCGCCAACCTGCACAACGTTGGGCAGCTCACGCATTCGAAGAGTAAAGACTTCTGCCGCGCTAGCGGTGAGTTCGCTAGTCAGCATATAGATCGGTTTGAGATAGCGAGTTCCCTGGTAAGGAACCGTCTCGAACCATTGCATTGTTCCATCGCGAAAGGCCTGCTTGCTATAGGCCTTGCGCACCCTGTCAGCAAAGCGGCGGCAATGTCAGATGCAATCTCGTCGTCGCCACCCAAATTGTGCGAGATATCCAGAACTAGCGCACGGGTGTCTTTTAGGTCAGCCAAGGACTGATCCAGTGCAGGTCCAAGCAATGATCGGTCCTCCGCAAGATCTCTGTCTTGTCCGAAGCCTGCCATTTCGTTGATGGCCAGGTAGCCGATATTCCCCTTCAGCTTGCCCCAAACTAACCTGCTATCGAAGGCTTGTCGGCGTGTACCGGGCTCGAGTGCCGCGGAAGCCTGGTCGAGTTCGCTAGGCTTCCAGCGCTTAAAAAACCAGTCCAGGAAAATGTCGTATTGGCTTTGCCGTAAATACGCCGCCTCGAGCACCTGGAAGTCCTGGCCACGGAAGGTCCGCAGCCTGAAGGGCTTGCCGTCGATGTTACCCGCAAGGCTTGTATGAGGGTCTTCGACGCCACGGAAAAGCTCCATCAAAACCGCCAGCAGCTCAACTTCGCTATGAACCGATGCCATGCGGGGCCGCAGCCGCGACGTTCGCTCCGCCCAGTCAACGCCGTGTTCATGCGCAAAGGGATAAAGCTCCAACAGTGAGGCAGTTACCACGTTGAATATGTAGAGCGGCGAAGTGCGGTCCTGCACTTCGGTACATGCTGGCGGGAGCATGGAAACCGACTCGGTGTGATATTGCGTTCCGTCCTGTGAGGAAGCAAACAGCAACGAGGACGGCGACGAACCGGATGCGACAAAGGGAACGAGATCGTTGACTGACTTCGTATCCACGTACTCCGTGTCGTGCCAACATAGTCCTCCGGCACGGTCATAGACGCTAACCTCATGCGCTCTGAAGTCGAACAGCATGCCGTAGCTGGGAAGATCCCAGCGCCCTTGCGCGAGCCGTGCAACTTCACCCCTTTGGATCGTCGGGATGAACCGCTGCCTGGGCATCCGAGCCTTTGCCCCGGCACTCGAAGGGCTGGACAGAGCGGCGGTAGCTAAGATCACTACGCTGAGAAGTGATAGAGCAGGGCCCCTCACCTGCCCACCAGAATCGGGCCGCTGAAACAGAATGATCGGCACTGCAGCATTCGCATGATCCTTCGAAGTCCTTTGACTATTCCCGTCAGTGTGTCCTAACCGCACTCAACAATCGTGGCAAATTCAGGGCGTCCAAAGGGCCGCTTAGATGGTGGGAGCGGACGATTAATCGCATTCGCCATAAACTCATGTTCATAACGCCCCGAGCTTTGCTGCGCGCTCGAAGTCTTTGGGCCTTCCGAACATATGAAGAATCTCGATTAACTCGTCTTTATTAGGTACAAAAAGGCTTTCGCCGTGGATTTGGACGGACTGCCGTGTTGTCGGCAAGATCTGCCTCCAGCCAGCCGCTGCTTTTACACGAAAGTTGGCCATAATCTCGACCACTAGGGCGTTGCCAAGCCACGCACCGAAGATCTCTGACCGAAATCTGTCACTCCTTTCCCTGCGAAACTCACTGCCTACCTCAGCGAGTAGACGCTTTGCGTCAATGGTGCTCACGAGCAGATCAACATCTGCCACATCCACTAGGTCTACGCCATGGAGCGCAACGGCACTGCTGGAAATAATCCACCACGGATCCACTGCTAACCTCGCCAGCCGCGCGACATTCACAAGCGTCGAGCTTAGATCTTCGGATATCGGCATCAAAGCTACCCATCCTGTGGTCATCCCAAAATCATGGTTTGCGTTTTGCTAGTGTCAGTTTTGGATCGGCTTGCGATGGTCAACATAGCTTGCAGTTAATCATAGTTGGGGCTGGTCATCTGAGTCTCGTTTTGGTGTTTTCGAGCGCGTGCGCTTCTATCCATCCATTCTGAGGGACAAGTGCAATGCCAAGCACACAAAAGTCACGGCTTGACTCGATGAAGTTCGAATTGCGCTATTTCGTGTTAACCAAAAAGCTTACCTCGTTCTTGCACACCCGAGGGCGCTACGTCGCTTCCATCTGGGCTTCGGTATTGTTCCTCCTGTGGTTATTGTTCCAGACCCCCTGGTTGTCAGGCTCAGATACTAAGGCCCTTCTCGTAACGAAGACGGTGTCCCTTGCCGACTCACTTCTCGTTGGAACGCTCCTCGCCGGAACCCTCGTGATTGTGTCCGACCGGTCGACGATGACAAGCCCGCCGACCGCTATGATCGACCGCAAGTCGACGTCGATCGTCGGAAAGGTCCCAAACAGGCGTCGGATTAACTGAATCTGACGCGAGCTCTATCCCGATTTCGTCATCCGCCGATCATCGCCACAAAGCCATCCAGCAGCGTCTTGAGACCAAACTCAAAGAGTTCATCGAGACGAAGCTCGTATCCGGGATCAAGATTACCGATCAAGGCGGCGAAAGCGGGATAGCGGCCCGATGTAACGAGGTTCGCAAGCGATGTTGCTTGTGTATCCATCCAAGCGTCGTCGGACAAACCAGTAGCCGCTTCCTCCTGCGTCTTGCGCTCCAGGTGAATGGCAATACCGTGCACATAGCTGTAGAGCAGTACGTGCAAGTGCATGACAGTGCTTGGGTCCAGCCGACATGGGGCCAGTGCAGCAAATACGGTTTCGGCGTGCGCCATCAGGTTGGGTAACAGCAAGGGACGAGTCAGCGCATTGATATGCGCCAGCCAAGGATGCTTGGTATACAGATCCCATAGCGTGCGCGCACTGAGCGTCAATTGTCCTCGCCAGTTCTTCGCCAGTTTTGATGGCGGTATTTCGCCGTAGGCCGCATCCGTCATCAGGAGAATCAGAGACTCTTTGCTGTCCACGAATCGATATGGCGACATGGCGGCGACACCCAGTCGCGCCGCAATACCGCGCATGGACATGGCGTTCAATCCTTCGCAGTCGGCGATCTCTATAGCCGTGCGAATGACGCGCTCTCGCGTAAGTTCACGATCTGAAGAAACATGCGGATTTGGACGTCGCTGCGGCTGCCAGGGCTTTGCCGTTGTAGCTACTACCGTGCCACTGCGTGCGCGCACTACGACCAGCCCCTCATGGCGCAGAACGGTCAGTGCCTTCGCGGCTGTGGCCGGCGCCACGTTCCATTCACGTGAGAGCTCTCGGATTGACGGCAGCTGGTCACCCGGCCGCAGCTCGCCGTTGGCCATACGCAGCTTGAGTGCCGCAACGATGCGTAAGTAAGGAGGCTGGTCCATCTCGGACATATCGTCTTATCCTCGAACTGATCTAGTACAGATGTCCGCCAATCTTAGATCTGTTCCAGCCTGATCGCCATATTGCCTGCGTATTTGGCCCGAGAGCAAACTTCATATACACCGTATATGTCAAAGCAACACCGACACCCATCCAAGAGGAAGCACAGGCCATGAACAAAGAAATTCAGAGATGGCCAAAGTTGTCGCCCATACGTTTCATCGGCGTAGGTAGCCTCGCGGCGGGAGTCATCGATCTCGTCTACGCCATCGCTTTCAACAGCCGTGCCGGCGTTCCCGCCGTCGTCATTCCCCAATCAGTTGCCAGCGGCCTTCTCGGCGTCGACGCATTTCGCGGCGGCTGGGTATCGGCCGCATTTGGCGTGGCGCTCCATTTCGGCATCCTCTTCGTGGCTGCAGGAAGCTACTTTCTTGCGAGTCGAAAAGTAAGGGTGCTGACGACGCGGCCGAAGACGTGTGGCGCCCTTTTCGGCTTGGCCATTTATCTATTCATGCACGCGATCGTTCTTCCGCTGTCAGCCGCTCCCAAGTTCAAGGGTACGTCTGCATCGGTAGTCAGCGACCTCATTGTCCATATTGTTTTGATTGGCCCGATTGTCGCCTTGGCGGTTCAACGGTTCTATGTGAGGCGTCTACCTAGCACCCCTCAAGTATGAAGCTACCGCCCTTCCGCATTTCGATCGCCCGAGTAGTTCCACTCGCGCATGCAACTTCAGTAGCTATCGATTTTCTAGACGGAGCGTTTCATGGTTGAACGGGAATTTATCGAAACATCGAATGGTCATGCATTGTTCGTCCGCGATTGGGGTTCCGGGCCGCCTATCGTGTTGCTGGCTGGCTGGGCCATGCCCTCAGACCTCTGGGGTCCAGTGATGGTCATGCTCGGCGATCGGGGTTTCAGAACCATCGCTTATGATCGACGTGGTCATGGGCGATCAAGCGACCCTGGCGTGGTGAACTACGACTGCCTCGCTGACGATCTCGCAGCTGTTCTGGAGGCACGCAACCTCCAAGATTGCATGATCGTGGCGCATTCGGGTGCAGCCGGCGAGGTGATCCGCTATGTCACTCGGCATGGGGCCGCCAGGCTTAATCGCATCGTACTTGTGGGGGCACAGGGGCCGTGCCTTCTGCAAAGTGTCGACAATCCAGATGGCATACCGCGGGAGGGTTTTGAAGCGCTATTGCAGCAGCTGAAGGAAGACTTGCCGGGCTGGATCGAGAACAACATTGAGGCTTTCGTACCTGGAGCTCCGGTAGGGACTCGCACTTGGGTGAGCGAGATGATCCTTGGCTGCTCTCGGCGGACCGCGATTGATCTGCAACGCACGATCGCCGAGGCCGATCTGCGCTTAGAAACGCGGAGGCTGGACCTGCCGGTCACCATTATCCACGGGGACCTTGATGCATCGTGCCCCATCGACATGACAGGGCGGCGCTACGCGAAGCTCATCGCAGGGGCCCATTACATCGAGTATGAGGGTGCCGCGCATGGTCTTATGCTGACGCACACGAAGCGTCTTGCTGACGACATCGCCATGCAATTTAGGCAGGTGTAGAGAGTTTGAGCAGTCGATAAGCTGAATGCTCTAGCGTCGTCACCGGTCAGAGGCTCTTCTGCTTCCATCTGCCATCGCCTTCTGCATGAATGCGCAACGTGTCATAGGGTATTAGATGAAGAAAGTACTAATTTCCGGAGCCGGCGTCGCTGGCTCCGCGCTGGCCTATTGGCTGCTTCACCACGGCTTTGTGGCGACCGTGGTCGAGCAATCACCGACGCGGCGACTCGGTGGACAAGCCGTCGATATACGTGGCGTCGCGCTTGAGGTCGTGGAGCGCATGGGCCTCGGTCAACAGATCAAGCAGATACGCACACGGATGCGCGGCATGACCGTACTCGATGGCGATGGCAACGAGGTCAGTCGTTCGACCGAAGCTACCTACAGTAGCGGTCGCCTCGACAGCGATGATGTGGAACTGCTGCGCGAAGACCTTGCGCAACTGCTCTATGAGCGTACCAGTGGCGATGTTCGATATCTGTTTGGCGACTCCATTGCCGCCATCGACGAAGAGGCCGACGGTCTCTTCGTCACTTTTGAGCACGCGTCACCGTGCATGTTTGATCTGGTGATCGGCGCCGACGGCCTGCACTCCCAAGTGCGGGCACTCGCCTTCGGAAGCGAAAAGCAGTTTCTGGCTCCGCTTGGCATGCAAATAGCCATCTTCGGTACCGACAACTTCCTGGCGCTCGACAATTGGCAAATCTGGCTGCAAGGCGGCGATGCCGGCTATGGCATCTATCCCGTACGGAACAACCGCGAATTGAGAATCACGCTGGGCTTCCCCGCTGATGGCTGGGACGTTGACTATCGCAATGTCGATCAGCAGAAGCTTCGCGCCGCCGAACGGCTCGCGCATCTGCGCTGGAAGACGCCGACCCTCCTCGAAGCGATGTGGGAGTCCAAGGATTTCTACACGGATGCCATGGCACAAATTCACATGCCATGCTGGTCGAAGGGGCGAGTCGGATTGTTGGGCGATGCGGCCTGTTGCGCCTCGCCGTTATCGGGGCAAGGTACCAGCCTGGCGTTAGTGGCCGCGTATGTCATGGCGACCGAACTTGCCAAGACGCGAAACGACCATCATGCGGCGTTCGTTCGCTACGAGGAGCGCCTTCGCCCCTTTGCACGATGCAATCAGGCGCTCGTTACCGAGCATCCCGGCCAACCTGTGCCAGCGGAAGCGATCGATGCGGTGAAGAATGCCATTTCAATCGATGACTAGAGCTTAACTAGAGCTTGTTCATTCCGGGAAAGGAATTCCTCCCGTCGCTTCATGAGACTGTGAAACGTCGAACAAACCGATCATTCCGAAGTTCTAACGAAGCTATTTCACTTCAAGCAGCGGCCTCGGTTTGATCCGACATTATCACTCCTACGAGATAGTTATGCGCTTCAAATACCTGCATTTCGCCATTGGCCCAATCCTTGGATTGATCGTGCTCGCAAATTCTTCAGCGGCGTCACCTGTCAAGGATCCTCAGGCCATCTTTGACGCCATGAAAAAGGCGAGCGGTGGTTCTCGATGGGACGCTATCGAGGAGCTCGACTTTACGGCCGATATCAGCGAGGGAGGCTTGACGGGGCACCGTACCTCCAGCGAGGACTTGCATACCGGCCGCAATCGGGAGCTTTATGACCTCGGCGGAACATCGGGGGGTGATGGCTACGATGGCCATGACGGTTGGTTCATGGATGAAAAAGGTATCGTTTCTGTTCGCGAATCAATACAAGCCAAGCGCGAAACTGTGTCGGATGCCTATATCGCTCGCAATGGTTGGTTTAGGTCATCGACGGTAGATCCGGCGATCAAGCGCTATCTTGGCGAGCAACACGAAGCCGGACACACCTATGCGGTAATGCGCGTGACCCCAGGTGGGGGCAACGCATTCGACGCTTGGATCGACGTCGATAGTCATCTGCTGAACCGTGTCATAGAGCAGACCGATACCGGCCAAACAGAGACGACCTGGTATTTGGACTACAAACCCTTGGCGGGCTTGCTGCTGCCCTATAGGGAACGAACAAGCGATGGAAACACTCAGTACGACACCTTGGTGCATATCCTGAAAATCGTGGTTCTAACGAAAGCTGATGATAAGCACTTTGTTATGCCAACTTCATCAGTGCACGACGCGCATATCGACGGTGATGCCACGTTCGCCAAAGTTCCGTTCGAATCCTACGATGGCGAGATCTTGGTCGCCGTATCAATCGATGGCGGGAAGCCTATGCCGTTCCTCCTGGACAGCGGTGGCCTAAACCTTCTCACGCCAGATGCGGCACAAAAACTGGGCGTTGTCGGCGAAGGAAAGCAGGCGGTACAGGGCGTTGGCGACACTGAGCAGTCGATGAAAAGCGCCCGAGTAAAGAGCTATCGTCTGGGAACGGTGACACTCGAAGATCAGCGCTTTTTGATTCTTGACCTCCCTAAGATATTGACCGATCGCGGTGAACGCACGCCGATTGCCGGCGTCATCGGCTACGAGTTACTGCGTCGTTTCGTTACGCGCATTGACTACGACCAAAAAGAGTTGACCTTTGTCCCGAATGAAACGTTCCAGTACACAGGTAACGGAGTCCGACTGCCCCTTCAGTTTGATGACCGCACTCCGCTGGTTGAAGCACGTGTCGATAAGGTACCCGGAACCTTCGCGCTCGATACCGGCGACATGGGCGACCTGACAGTCTTCAAACCTTTTGCGAAAGCGCATGACATTTCACTGCAAGGCGCCATCTTCAACGGTCGTGCTAAAGGGGTTGCCGGTGAAGCAGCGTTGACGGTTGGTCAGCTTGGCAGTTTGTCCCTGGGTCCCTACACCCTAAACAGTCCAACGGCTTCACTGGGTTCATCAAAGATCGGTGAATTTGCCTCGAAGGTGCTCGCAGGCAATGTCGGTCATGGAGTGCTGTCGAAATTTGTACTCACCTTTGACTATGCGCACAGGCAGATATACGTCGAAAAGAGCAAGACCTTCAACGTCATCGAACGACACGGACATTCGGGCACTAACTTCGATCGTCAACGCCATGATCAGTTGATCGTCACCGGGGTCGAACCCAAATCGCCTGCGGCAGCTTCCGGACTACATGTGGGAGATCAGATCACCGCAATCAATGGTATTCCCATTGCCCGTATGGGCTTGGATGATATTAAAAAAGTTACGACGCAGCCCGCAGGGGCGCATATTCAACTTAGCGTGTTACGCGAAAACATCGCTCGCGAGGAAACGTTAATTTTGATCGACTAGCAAAGAGCACACCTGGGACCGGTTTATCTCAAGGTCCCCCGTGGGTGGGCGCCACTTCTTTGAAGTGTCCGTTAATAGGTTAACCCGTAGGAGATATGCCTTGAACCAGAAGCTCTTGGAAAAGTCTCGTATAACTCTGCTGACCATATTCGTTGGTACTTTGCCTCTCGCTGGCGCGGCCAGCGTCATTGCTCCCCAACGTATCCCGGATATCTATGCAAAAGCGGCAACGTTGGTAACCGTAGCGCATGGGCGTCAGCTCAATCTGCGCTGCACGGGCAGCGGTCCGCAGACAGTAATGCTGGAAGCGGGCTCACACGCCGATTCCACGACCTGGTTCAGATTGCAGCCCATACTGTCATCGGTCACCAAAGTATGTTCGTACGATCGCGCCGGCTATGGTTTTAGCAGCGAGGGACAGCTACCTCGAGACCTGGACGCAGACGTTTCAGACTTGCACGATCTGATTCGTGCCGCGAATATCAAGACGCCGGTAGTCTTGGTAGGTCACTCACTGGGTAGCAATATCGTTCGCCGGTATGCAGAACGCTATGCTTCAGACGTAAGCGGCATGGTGCTGATCGATCCGCCGGAACAAGACGTGGCTGCGTTTGCGCCGGAATGGGCAAAGAGTGACGAAGCATTGAACGCACAGCGATTTGCCTTGATTCAGCGATGCGAGGCCAGCGCCGAGAAAGGTGAGCTAGTGTCCTCGGCGGCACTCAAGGCTTGCGGGGTGTCGCCCAACCCCCTGGCTAGCGAGAAGCTAAACGCGGTGATCCTTGCGAACAAATCGAAGCCTGCCTTCTGGCGTACGCTGCTCTCCGAACTGCAGAACAATGCCGTCGTATTTAGCAAGCAGGTGTCGCCGAAGGAAACACATGGTTCGATGCCGCTGATCGTGTTGACGGCTGACAATACCTACGCCGGAGCCCCTTCCGATGTTCGCAAAGCTCTTGAAGCTGCCAGAGAAAAGACGCAGAGCCAGATAGTCGCCACCTCAACGCGTGGGGAGCGTATGTTGGTGGACAACACATCACACGATATTCAGCTGGATCAGCTCGAAGTCGTTGCGAAAGCCGTAATGCAGGTTCTGCAACAAACTTTAGCGCCCGATAAGTAGTGGTCAATCTTTGCGGCTTACTCTCGCGAGATTAGTGACCGTCTGCTTCTGGCTGATCGGTGCGCGTAAAGTGGCGCGTTCATACCAAACCGCTTGTTCCGGACTTTCAATCGCCATGATCAAGTTGTTGGTGAATATATCGGACACAGCCTTCTATCCACGACACGAGTACCTGGTCATTTGCAAGGACCCGATATGGACCATTCGAGGTCGGGTGGAAGCCATCTTCACTGGAATGCCCTACAAGCGATCTCATGATGCGTTTCAGCTCCGTGCGATTTTTTCGACCTCTCACTGCAATTCTGAGGCCGGCCAGCGTCGCATCAAAGAAGTCTGCGAATCCGACATCAGTCGCTGGGGGCGATTCCAGGACGCTGACGAGAGCGCCTACTATGAATACCTATGCCGTCGCTCCGGCATCGAAGTGCGCTATTGCACCGAACCCTTCGAAAACGATGGAAGCCCCATGGCAACCATCATGAAGAGCGTAAAGCGGGCGATGGCCGGCGAATACAGCCGTGAACTCTCCAACAAGGTCTTCCAGGGATAATGCCGTCTCATTGAACTGGGCTTCCGCCAAGGGGGTGCGCCGGGCTTTGGGCTCCGTCGCATGTTGTTGGATGAATACCGGATGCCAAAAGGCGCATTGCGGCATGGCGAGAAGAAGAGTCTGCAAACCGATCGTGTGGTGCTTGTCCCCGGCCCTGACGAGGAAGCGGCAAGCGTCCGTTACATCTATAGAGAGTTCTTGGAGTCGAGGAGACGGAGCGGACCATCGCCGATACGCTTAACGCTGCCGGTAAGCAGAAGGACCAGAAGCGTGCCTGGACACGGGGCACGGTTCACCAAATCCTGACCAACGAAAAATATATAGGCAACAACGTCTACAACCGCACCTCGTTCAAACTCAAGCAGCGCCGGGTACGCAACCATCCGGGCATGTGGATTCTGCGGGACGCTGCCTTCGACCCCATCATTCCGGCGGAATGGTTTACCCGAGCACAAGAAGCGATTGCTGCCAGGTCACAGCGCATGGATGACGCCTCCATGCTCCTTCATTCCCTCTACGAGCAAACCGGCGCCCTTTCAGGATTGCTGATCGATGAACAGGAAGGAATGCCATCCAGCAGTGCTTATCGAGCCCGTTTCGGTGGGCTCGTGCGTGCGTACTCGCTGATCGGCTTTTCGGCCACACCGTGACTATCGCTACCTGGAGATCAACCAAGCACTCCGAGCCATGGTGCCGGACCTCATCGCCGATGTCGTTGCTGGGCTGAAAAATGCCGACGCCTCAGTCTTTCAGGACGAGCGAACTGGCCTTCTTGTGGTCAATGACGAATTTACGCTTTCCATCGTCATAGCGCGCTGCATTCAATTGCCGAGCGGAACATTCCGGTGGCGTCTGCGATTTGATACCAGTCTTGCGCCAGATATCACCGTGGTGGTTCGCATGGCTGCCGACCAACACACGGCTCTCGACTATTACTTGTTCCCACGAATCGACCTGCCACTGCGCCCGCTTCGTTTAGCCGAAGAAGATAACGAAGTCACCCTGGATGCCTATCGGTTCGATGTACTCGATGCGCTATACAAGCTTGCCGAACGGCGCCCCTTGAGCCATGTGGCCTGATGTGGAGGCGTGCTATGCGACCTATCGAAATGATTCCGATTGACCAGATACAGGTGCTCAATCCTCGGGCTCGTAACTTGCGGCAGTATCGGGAGATCGTGGATAACATCGACACGATCGGATTGAAGCGACCCATCACGGTTAGTCGTCGGAAAAAGCCCGAAGGAAAGATGGAGTTTGATCTGGTCTGTGGGCAAGGACGACTGGAGGCCTACCGGACGCTTGGCCGTGAGGATATCCCGGCCATTGTCGTTTCGGCCAAGGAAGAAGACTGCCTGGTGATGAGCCTGGTGGAGAACATTGCTCGACGACAACATCCGGCGATTGAGCTGATGCGAGAGATCGAGAGCTTGCATCAGCGCGGCTACAACGAAGTGGAGATCGCACAGAAGCTGGGTGTCACCTCGTCGTGGGTCAACAAGCAATGCCTTGATCCGCTTGTCGGTCAGGATCTTCGCTTCCGCAAGGCTCATGTGGTGGCTGTCTCGTCGTGACTCTACCAACTTGGCTTCACTCGCCGCGTCTGTCACGACCTCAAGCAGCGGCTCTCGTATATTGTTGTTGCTCACGTTTCGATCATCCTCCCAGCTCACCCAAGTCGATGTTCTTCCCAGCCCTCAACAACTCGTAGATCAGGGCCGTGAACGGTGCGAGCGCCTGCTGGTCCGCCTTGAGCAATGCTCCGCTTGGGCTTGGTGCGACAGCATGGCCCGCACCACGGCCGACTGAACCGTGCCCTTGATGCTGCCATTCATGGCTACGTCGCGCGGGTTACTGGCCACCTGGGCCATTGTGTTGGGGGTCCTCGCGGGCGATGTCGGCCACTTGGTTCACCATCGCCACCTGATCGGCCAGCGGCGTCGCCTCACCAAAAATCGAGTTGAGGCGCGCGATCACTTGCCGGAGGTACACAGGCACTGCGGCCTGACCACCGCCGCCAGGGCCGATGTGGTTGAGAACGGTGTCCTCACCGTCGGGCGCGTTGTCTGGACCTGGTTTGTCCTTGGGCTTGAGATCGAAACCTGTGAGCACCAAAGCCGACAAGTGCGCATCCCATTAAAGATTGCGCGCCCTGTTCATTGAAGTTTGCGCGAGCTATGGCTACATCGTCCACGTAGGGCTCGGCACTCCAAATGCGACCACGGCCGAAGCATCCGGATCTGGTGACGTCTCCGAGCTCCCTTCCCGTGGTCCGGCTGCCTTGCGCACCACTTAGGTCGGGTACTACTGTTACAAAACAATCACTTGCAGGCCTATTTGTTAAAGTTTCATGTTCGCGTCTAAGATTTGCAGAGGTTCCCATGCGTCCAACACGGCACGACGGCTTGTTAGGCATGGATATTTAGAGGTTGCTACCGTCAGTTAGTGCCGGGAAACCACCGAAATTTTGGCGAGAATTTCTTGGTGAATGGCTGAACTTGTGCTTATAGTTATCCTCAAAGCAGGGTGCAGGACTCGTTCGTCAATTTTGACAACGAAGAGCGACTAGGAAATCAAACGGGAGAAGGGCAATGATGACGGGCATGGGCGACGGCTAGGTAAAGACCGAACTCTACTCACAGCAGTTTTCTAGATAGGCCCCCGCAATGGGGGCCTATCTGCATCTACCGGGGGGTAGAGATGACAACCAATCGTAAGAAAGACAACATAATTTCTCTGGGATGGCGGCTCGTCATTTGCCCCGCTGCCAAAGCTGCTGATCCAATAAGCTGGATAGTGTTCATTGCATTTTTGATCGTCTTTGGCTGCGGAGTCGTGTTCAGAATTTCTGATTCCGGGCCTGGCAGCATGCACACGGTCTACATGGCTCATTCCAGCGCCGTTTGGTTCTTAGCTTGGGCACTCTTCGTCTTTGCGACGATGGGGCCGATCATCAATCTAACTTTGGAACAGAATGAAGTTCCGTTAGCCGTCCTCATCGGGTTCGGGCTCTTCGATCTAATCGTTTTTATTGTCATCAGCGTCTTGGCTCTTACGCAGGATACGAGCGTAGCGCCTGCGACAGGTCTGCTAGCAGCTACAGCGGGTGCATTTATGGTGGGTATCGGCTGGCTAGTACAGCAGCAGATTTCTGCTCGCGCAACTCGTCGCGCGCATACTTTCAATATATTGATGCAATCAAGACTGAGCTCTGAATTTCAGAGGCAGATCATCGAACGGGCTAAGTACTACCCTAGCAACACGAAAGTGTCTGAAGATGATGCCAGGCTGCAGTCCAAGGCGGGCCTTGAGGCCAAGAAAGTTGAGCTCACCACTGAATTTGAGAGAGCGAAGGAGCGGTCGCTTCCAGAAGCAATTTCTCAACTCAATGATGAATACAAAGCCAAGATAGACATCGTTGAAGGAAAGTACGTATCGCTTAAGAGCGTCGTCTACCTGCTCAATTTCTACGAATTTATTTGCGCGGGAATAATACTTCGCGAGCTGGATGAACGCATGATCAAAGAAACTCTCGTGGACATCGCGGTGGGGTTATATCACGACACCGCCAATCTACGGGCTATGGCGAAGGAGAAGCAGCCCGAGGTCTTTTGCAATCTCGATAAATTGGTGGGCGACGGCTGGTCAAAAAAATAGGAATGATCGACTTGGGAACTGCGGGTTAGAGAATGGAAGGCTTGGCGTGTTTGAGCTCAGAAGAGGTAAAGGAACCAGACGAACTCGCAGCGGGTGCTGCAAACCCTCTCGGCCGACTAAACAACAAGCTCGCCGGGTTTCCATTCGAGCCTGACGGGGGTCATTGAACCGTTCGAGTGCTGCCGTTGGGGCCTACAGATCCCATTACTTTGGTCTCAGCTGGTACATCAACGAGGTTCAGCAGCACCTCGCCAGACATCCTCAAAAACACTGCTCTTCTCCTCTTCTGACGCTTCCCAAACCTGGCTCGCGCAGCCAATTCCCCGGCCGATCAACCTTCGCCTTGAAGGAATGTCTTCTATCGACAAACTAATCATTAGCCACAGGTGTTCCCAGCGCCCCGGTCCGAACATTGAGCGACTGCACTTTATAATTGAATAAGTTAATCATTAAACTGGCGCCTCCATCGTCAATATTTGAGTATAGAATTGGATAACCGAAGCAGTATCGCTTTTGATATGTCTTATCATTCGCCGATGGATATTGCCCGGACAACTTTAGGTGGCTTGTTAGCTCCGACCTAAACTGATAGGCATC
>Ga0302231_10000359_pt1 | contig 35865 bp, 33 predicted proteins | sample II_Palsa_N2_2_FD_193522 | JGI IMG/M metagenome (GOLD analysis project Ga0302231, IMG submission 193522) | Peat permafrost microbial communities from Stordalen Mire near Abisko, Sweden - II_Palsa_N2_2 | ecosystem: Environmental > Terrestrial > Soil > Palsa > Peat permafrost | place: Sweden...
GCCGGTGACTCCATCGCCGCACAACATGCACTCTCCCAGGCCTCCCTCGAAGCCGTCGAGCCGCAATCCATCATCAGCGGCGACTACATCCGCAACTTCACCCCCACCAACACCGACTACTCTGAAATCATCAACATCGCCCCCGGCACCATCAGCTACAACTCCAACGGCGTCGGCCTCGGCCAGGGCACCATCTACTTCCGCGGCTTCCAGGACGGCGACTTCAACATCACCTGGGACGGCATCCCCTTCAACGACAGCAACAATCCCACTCACCACTCCTGGGCCTTCTTCCCCGGTATCTGGATCGGCGGCGTAAACTTCGACCGCAGCCCCGGCCTCGCCTCCACCATCGGCCAGGCGACCTACGGCGGCTCCATCAATCTCCTCTCTCCGCAAGTCCCGTCGCGGCAGTCCGTCGAGCCCCAGGTCTCCTACGGCTCCTTCAACACCCTCCTCATCGATGGCCAATACAACTCCGGCATGCTCGGCCCCCACAAGAACTTCGCTTTCTCTCTCGACGTTCACCGCATGACCACCGACGGCTTCCAGACCTTCAACGACGTCAAACGCTATGGCGGAGAGATCAAGGCGGTCTACACCCCGTCGCAAAACACCACCATCACCGGCTACAGCGGTGTCATCCGCCTCTTCTCCAACGCCCCCAACGTCTCGCCCTATCGCGCTCAGATCGCCGCCTATGGCTGGAATTACATGATGCAGAACAACGATCCCACCAGCGCGTTCTATCAGGCCTACAACAGAAACACCGTTCCCACCGACTTCGAGTACGTTGCCGTCAACGCCTCGCGCAGCCACGGCTGGCTCATCAATGTAACGCCCTACACCTACAGCTATAACAACGCGCAGTATTACGCCAACGACCCCAGCGGGGACACCACCGGCCTTGCCACCGGCCCCAATGGCTCCAGCGGCTGGATCATCCCGTCCCTCTGCAGCCCCGTGTCACTCGGTGGAGGCGTCAACGTGGCCCCCAACCCACCTGCCACCACCGATCCCCAATATTCAAACCTGCCCTGTGCCGTCGACAAGCTCAACAGCTATCGCAAGTACGGCGAAACCTCCGCCATCAGCCAGACCTCCAGGTTCGGCGTCCTCCGCTTTGGCATGTGGTACGAGTGGGCCACCAGCAACCGCTATCAGATCCCTTCCGATCCCCTCACCCACTACGACCAGCCCGTACCTAACTTCCATGAAAACTACTGGACCAACTCCTACAACCCCTACGTCGAGTACGAATGGCATGCCACCAAAAAACTCACCGTCATCGCCGGCTTCAAGTACGCGTACTACACCCTCGACTTCAAGCAGTACGCTGACAATGGCAAAGTCGTAGGCCCCCTCGGTGGCGCACCCTTCATCACCTCTTCCGGCGGCTTCGGCTCCCCACTTCCCTCGGCCTCCGCAAATTACCGGATCACCAACTACTGGTCCGTCTATGCCCAGTTCGGCAAGGGCGATGAAATCCCTCCCACCAGCATCTTCGACGTCGCAGGTGGCGGCCAGGAAGTCAGTACTCTGCCCAAGCCACAGCTCACCTCCGCCTACCAGGGTGGCACCGTCCTCAAGCTCAACCGCATCACCTTCGACGCCGACTATTACGCCGTCAAATTCCAAAACAACTACATCGCCCTCGCTGTCGCCAATCCCAGCAATCCCGCCTACGACCTCAACGAGTACTACCTCGGCCCCGACTCCCTCACCCAGGGTTTTGAAGCCGAGGCCAATGCCTCGCTCTCACACGGCCTCAACCTCTACGCCAACGGAACCGTAGGCAAGGCCACCTACAGAGGAACCGGCGTCCCCTCCGGCCTCAACGTCACCGACACGCCCGCCTACACCCAGGCCGTCGGCGTCACCTACCAGAATCGCGGCATCGACCTCGGCATCATCGAGAAGCGCGTCGGCGACTACTACAACGACAACGGTTCCTATCACAATCAGGCCTACGTCGCGCCCTATAACAACGTCAACCTCTTCCTCAACTTCACCTACCGCAACCGCGACTCCATCTTCGATCAGTCGAAGCTCAGCTTCAGCATCAACAACCTCTTCAACAGCGAAAACATCACCGACATCTTCCCCGCCAACAGCCCAACCCCCATCAACGGTTCGGCCTACTTCGCCACCACCACCCCGTCTCAGCTTGACCAGATTAACCAGACCGCCGGCCGCAGCTTCATGGTCACCTTCAAGGTCGGAATCTTCCCCGGCCACCACCTATAGCTCTCCTCAGCCGACCCATGACGCTCCCGGCGTCATGGGTCGGCGCTGGACCAAGAACTGCAACGTTCCTCGAACAGAAGGAGTCCGTGACGACAGTACCGGTCAACAGAAATATCGGGTGAGGTATTCACCGGCTTAGTGCTATCCTCGGTCGCATGAGCGGCAACTTCAATGCCGGGCGCAAGCTCCTGGTCCTGGTTCTTTTCATCCTCGCATCTCGTCCCTGCCTCTATGGTCAGGCGCTATGCCCCGTGTCCCTCGTGACCGCCACACCCGAAAGAGACACCATCCAGCTAAAGTTCAGGAATAAGGGCAAAGTGCCCATCGAGCAGCTAAGCCTGGCCTGCTCGCCCTCAGCGAACAACAAATTCCCCAACGGAATCTGCCATGTCGAAACCGGCTTCTTTTATCCCGGCTCGGTGGCCTGGATCAAGATCGACTATCTAGGCGCGAGTCATCAGGCAATTGAGATCTCGGTAGCGCACCTTCGCATGCAGGGCGGCGTCCTCTGGCAAGCAGGCACCTCCCACACCTGCAAATCCCTCAAACTACCCCGCAAAAACTAGCCCCATCCGCGCAGGACCCCGGGTGCCCCATTCATGACGGCCTCATCGTCATGGGTGGGATTGCACACGCAGGACCCCGGGTGCCCCATTCATGACAGCTTCATCGTCATGGGTGGGATTGCACAACCCCAACAAGCCACGCGAAGCCTCCCGCCGTCCGCGCAGGACCACATCTACAGTCAACCTTTACAGTTTACCTGTAAATATGCAATACTGATCCCGTGAGCAGTCGAACCCCTCAACCCGCCCGCACCCTCGCCACCGAAATCCGCGCAACCTTTCGCAAGCTCAAGCAGCGCATGCGCGAACAGGGTGGCGACAACGATCTAACCCCATCCCAGGCCTCCGTTCTCCTCCGACTCGAACAGCAGGGTCCCACCACGGTTTCAAGCCTGGCTCGAGCGGAAGGCATGCGCCCCCAGTCCATGAGCGCGATCGTTGCGCCATTACAGGAGTCCGGCCTGCTCCGTGGCGCACCTGACCCCGGCGATGGCCGCCAAACCCTGATGTCTCTTACGCCGAAATGTCTAAAGTGGCTTCAGCAGAGCAGGGCCGCGAGACAGGACTGGCTCACCACCACCATCACCCAGAAGCTTTCCGTCCACGAGCAGGAGAAACTTCACGCGGCACTCGATCTGCTATCGCGCCTCGTCGAGGATTGAGCCCGCCACCTCCTGCCTTCACCCATGCGCACTTCGTATCCAAGGAAAATTCCCATGCCCCTGACCACGCTTGACCCCAATACCGCGCTCATCGTCGTCGACCTCCAAAAAGGCATCGCCAACTTAAACCTCCTTCATCCCATCGCCGACATCATCACCCACACGCGCGCCCTGCTCGATATCTTCCGTGCCAACAACCTCACCGTAGTGCTTGTCAACGTGGCAGGAGGAGCGCCCGGCCGCACCGAGCAGAACCCCCGCGCCAACCTAACGTTTGCCGACGACTGGACTGACCTCCTGCCACAGCTCAATCAGCAACCGACCGACATCCTCGTCACCAAGCGAAGCTGGGGCGCCTTCGCAACCACCGATCTCGAACACCAGCTCAAAGCACGCGGCGTTACCCAGGTCGTCGTCACTGGAATCGCAACTTCCGTAGGCGTCGAAGCAACCGCGCGCCAGGCCTACGAGCAGGGCTTCAACGTAACCCTCGCAACGGACGCCATGACCGACATGCGCGAAGAACCGCACCACTACAGCATCAGCAATGTCTTCCCTCGCATCGGCGAAACCAGCTCGACTCAAGAAATCATTGCACTACTCGAAAAGTCGCTGCAAGAAAGGAACGCCGCATCATGAATTATCTCCATCTCCTCGCGTACTTCTTCGCAGGCACTTTCGCCGCAAATGCTATCCCTCACTTCGTCTCCGGCGTCATGGGACGCCCCTTCCAAAGCCCCTTCGCCAAGCCCCCCGGCGAAGGCCTCTCCTCCTCAACGGTCAACGTCCTCTGGGGATTCTTCAACGCCGTCGTCGCCTATCTCCTCATCACGCACATCGGCGCTTTCCATCCGCGGACAACAAGCCACATCCTCGCATTCGCCCTCGGCGCGCTACTCCTCGGTCTCTTTTGCGCCCGTCACTTCGGCCAGTTTCATGGAGGCAACACACCGCAGCGCCCATGAAGAATCCAGCAGCCACCACCTTCCGCTCGCTCAGAAGTTTCAACTTCCGCTTGTGGACGCTCGGCGCCCTCGTCTCCAACATCGGCACTTGGATGCAGCGCGTCGCCCAGGACTGGCTCGTCCTCACGCAACTCACCCATCACGACGCCTCTGCCCTTGGCATCGTGATGGCCCTCCAGTTCGCTCCGCAACTTCTCTTCCTACCCTGGACAGGCTCCGCCGCCGACCGCCTCAATCAGCGCAAACTCCTCATGCTCACCCAGGCAACCATGGGCGTCCTTGCGCTCGCCCTCGGCGTCCTCACCATCGCAGGAGCCGTCCGCCTCTGGCACGTCTACGTCTTCGCCTTCCTCTCCGGTTCCGCCGCCGCGCTCGATGCCCCCGTCAGACAGACCTTCGTAGCAGAGATGGTAGGCGATGCGGATCTACCCAATGCCGTGGCCTTGAACTCAACTTCCTTCAATGCCGCCCGGACGATCGGCCCCGCCGTCGCCGGTCTGCTTATCGCCGGTGTTGGTCTCGGCTGGGCCTTTCTCCTCAACGGACTCTCCTTCGCAGCGGTCGTGATCTCCATGTATTTCTTCCGGCTCTCGGAGTTGCGCCCAAGCGCCCGCGCGCATCGCTCGGCCTCCGGATTTCTCGAAGGCCTTCGCTACGTCTGGAGCAAGCCAGACCTCCGCGCGATCCTGATCATGTTGTTCCTCATCGGAACCTTCGGCCTGAACTTCCCCATCTTCATCTCGACCATGGCCGTGACCGTGTTCCACTCTGACGCCCGCGCCTTTGGCCTGCTCTCCTCTCTCATGGCCGTGGGCACCCTCTCAGGCGCCCTGTTCGGCGCCAGCCGCCAGAAATCGAACTTCACGTTCCTCCTCGCAGGAGCCGCTGTCTTCGGCCTCGGCTGCACGCTCGCCGCACTGGCCCCTGGATACTGGGCTTTCGGAGCCGCTCTCATGATCATCGGCGCAGCCGGCGTGATCTTCACCAACGGCACCAACAGCATCATGCAGCTTTCGGCAGAGCCAGCCATGCGCGGCAGAGTGATGGCCTTGCGCGTCGCCATCGCCCTCGGCGGAACACCCATAGGCGCTCCCATCGTCGGTTGGGTCGCCAACCACTTCGGCCCCCGCTGGGCACTAGGTGTCGGCGCCGCGTCCGGATTCACTGCTGCCCTGGTCGCCGTCTACGTTCTGCTCCGCCGGCGCAACCCGCTACATCCGCACAAAGATCACGAGCTGATCGTCTGACCGATTTTCTTTATCTCGGCCCGAAGCCATGTGTGCGCCGCATCGGTGTTCACTCGCGGATGCCAAATCATCAGATACTTGAAACCGGTTAGCTCCGCAGGCGCCTTCAAAACCTTGATCCTGCGATTCTCTGCCTCAAGGCGCGCGAATCGCCGGGGCGCCGTCAGAATCAGCTTCGTTCCTGGAATGCACCGCGTAGCCGCTCCGAAATACGGCAGCGTGATTACACTTCGCCGCCGCTCACCATGCGCTGCCAGACGCTTCTCCGGTATATGTTGCGAGCCCTCGACCACGTCAACCGCAATGTGTTCCGCCGCGAGATATTGCTTGAGCGTGAGTTGGCGATGATAAGAAGCATCTGCCGCAACAATGCAAACCAGCTCCTCCTCGTAAATCACCTCACTCAGTAACGGCGAAGGCACATAGCCTTCATCGCCAATCAAAGCAAGATCCAGTCGACCGTGACTCAAATCCTCGAAGACATCTCCCCTCCAGCTTACAAACGTGCAGCGAACCTGTTGCGCAGTTGGAAGAACCTCGCGACACAGAATCGGCGCAATGATCGACGTTGCATTATCTGTCGCTGCAATCCGGAAGGAACAATGTTCTGTCGCCGCATCGAATGTCGAACCCGAGATCAGCCGATCCAATTTTGGCAACATGATCTCGAGCTCTTGAAGAACACGTTCCCCCTGCGGCGTAGGCTCATAGCCCTTCGCAGTCCGTACCAGCAGATCATCGTGAAACATATCCCGCAATCGCTGCAGCGCGCGGCTCACCGCTGGCTGACTCAGAAGCAGCCGCTCCGCTGCACGCGATACGTTGCGCTCTTCGGCCAGCACTGAGAACACAACCAGCAAATTCAGGTCCGCCTGACGTAGCTGCGTCACACGCATAATGGATATTAGCACTATGCATTGGACGTATAGCTCGTCCAGGTTCAATCTCTTTTCAGCGACGGTCTTTAGGTCCTCAGAAGCCGCCAAGAAGGAGATCCACCATGAGAAAGACAGCTATCGTCACCGGAGCATCCCGCGGCATCGGACGCACCATCGCCCTTCGCCTCGCAGCCGACGGGTTTGGCGTCGTCGTCAACTACGCCGGCAATGCAGCCAAAGCAGAAGATGTCGTCAACGAGATCACCAGCGCAGGCGGACGCGCCATCGCCGTCCAGGCCGATGTTGCCAATCCCGAGGACGTCAAGCAGCTCTTCGACAAGACCCTCAAGGCCTTCGGACAAATCGACGTCGTCGTCAACAACGCAGGCATCATGCCTCTTTCGCCCATCGCCAAGGGTGATGTAGAAACCTTCGACAAGGTCATCGCCACCAACCTGCGCGGAACCTTCCTCGTCCTTTCGCAGGCCGCGCAGCACGTCGCCGAGGGAGGACGCATCATCGCCTTCTCCAGCAGCGTCCTCGCCAAAAACTTCCCCTCCTACGGCCCCTACATCGCCTCCAAGGCAGGCGTCGAAGGCCTCGTCCATGTCCTCGCCAACGAACTTCGCGGACACAAAATTACGGTCAACGCGATTGCACCCGGGCCTGTCGGCACGGAGCTCTTCCTGGACGGCAAGACAGAAGAGCAGATCAAGCAGATCAGCAGCATGGCGCCCCTTGAGCGGCTCGGCCAGCCGGACGACATCGCAGGCGTCGTCTCCTTTCTGGCTGGCCCCGATGGCGGATGGGTCAACGCGCAGGTGCTACGCGCCAACGGAGGCTTCGCATAAACGGCACACATCGCTCCCCCGTCGCGACCACATTCCCGCAGGTCCAACGATTCTCAAAGGAGAAAGGATATGAAAAACATCATCGTCATCACCGGAGCTTCGAGCGGCTTTGGCGCCCTCGCCGCTCGCGCTCTCGCCCTCGCTGGTCATACTGTTTACGCGAGCATGCGTGAGACCACAGGCCGCAACGCCGCACAGGTAGAGGAAGTGGAGCAGTTCGCAAAGAAAAATAACGTAGACCTTCGCGCAATCGAGCTGGATGTGGCCTCTCAGGAATCAGCTGACCAGGCTATTAAAACGATCGTTGAAAAAGACGGGCGTCTCGATGTCGTCATCCACAACGCCGGACACATGGTCTTCGGTGCCGCGGAAGCTTTCACCCCTGAACAGCTCCTGCAGGTCTACGACACCAACGTGCTCAGCACCCAACGCGTCAATCGCGCTGCGCTTCCACAGCTACGCAAGCAGAAAAAAGGACTGGTGCTCTGGGTCGGCAGCACCAGCACGCGTGGAGGCACCCCGCCTTATCTTTCACCCTACTTCGCGGCTAAGGCTGCCATGGATGCGCTCGCGGTCAGCTACGCCGCAGAGCTCAATCGCTGGGGCATCGAAACATCCATCATCGTTCCCGGCGCCTTCACCTCCGGCACCAACCACTTCGCTCATGCCGGTGCACCAGCGGACAAGGCACGTCAAGCTGAGTACGACAACGGCCCGTACACTCACCTCGGTGACGACATCATGAAGGGCTTTGCCGCTACCGCCCCCGCCGATGCCGATGTGGCCGATGTAGCCAAAGCCATCGTCAAGGTCGTAGACCTTCCCTTCGGCAAGCGTCCCTTCCGCGTCCATATCGACCCCGCCCAGGACGGCGCGGAGATCGTCAACGGAGTAGCCGATCGTGTTCGTACCGAAATGTACCGCAACATCGGTCTGGCAGATCTGCTGACTCCCGTTGTGCTCTCCTTCTGATTGCGGATCCAGCGGAGAGGAGCTCACTCGACTCCCGCTGGATCCTCGGTCGGTCTTGGGTTAGGGAACGTCGTCGCTGCCGATCAAACGCTCTTTCCTTCTACCGCCGACAGATCGCCGATTGTGCGTCCCGAAACCGAGGTCAAGACGTCGTCGCGTAACCCGAAACCCACCTCAACCCGCTCAACTTTCAACGAACTTCGCTCGAATCCCGCACAGAATCTCGTACGAAATCGTCCCACTCCACCGCGCATGATCGTCCCCTGTCACGCCCTCACCCAGCAACACAACTTCGTCGCCCACCGCAACCCCTTCCAAATCAGTTACATCCACAGTAACCAAATTCATCGAAACTCTCCCCACCACCGCAGCCCGTCGTCCCCCGATCATCACCCATCCGTCCCCCACCCCCGATGAAGCCGTTCGCCGTAGCCCATCCGCATACCCAACCGGCAACAAAGCCAACTTCATCAATGACTTAGCAGTAAACGTCGCGCCATAACCAACTGTGTCGCCCGCCCCAATCTCCCGCAACCCAATCACCCGCGTCTTCCACGTCAACACCGGCTGCACGTGCCCGCACAGCCCACCGGCTCGCCCCGTATCTATCGGCAAACAATACCCATAGAGCGCAATCCCCGGCCGCACCATCACCCTCGCCCCCACCCCTGCCGCCAACTCCTGCATCCACCCCAGCGTCGACCCCTCATCCACCGCCGACGTCGCTCCCAGGTGCAACCACTCCACCCTAACTCCCTTATCTACAGCCACTTGCACTGCCTCAGAGAACCTCGCGCGCTGCCTCTCCGTCACTGCAGACCCCTCCACCTCCGCTGCCACCAGGTGCGACATCACCCCCTCACAACGCACCCATTTTGACCGCGCCAAACGCTCAGCAACAACCGCAACCCATTCGGAATCAGCCCCTTGCCGTGCCATCCCCGTATCGATCTCCAAGTGCACCCGCACCACCCTGCCCGCCGCCTCTGCCGCCCGCTCCAGCATCGCAACGTGCTCCACCGTCCAAACCACAGGCGTCAGGTCATGCTCTACAACTTCTTTGCAATCAGCCTCTTCCAGCACGCACATCACCAGCAACCGCACCCCGTCCCCAACCACCCCACGAACCCGCACCCCCTCCTCCACATCCGCAACCCCCAGCCACCGAACCCCGGCTTTCACCAATACCCGCGCCACAATCGCAGAATCATGCCCATAAGCATTGGCTTTTACAACTCCAAGTGTCTCCGCACCCGCATGAACATTGGTGATCGCCTGCACCGCGCGCAGGTTTTCTACCAACCGCTTCCCAGAGATCTCAACCCAACTCTTCACCCACCCATTATCACCTCACGCCAGCGACCGACCGTGCAAAAACAAAAGAGCGACCTTAAGTCGCCCCTTTTGAGTAGTTTACCTCCGCGCAAATTAATCCTCGCCGCGCCCGCCAAACGTCCACTGCCGCACCGGCCCCACATCCACATGCACAAACTGGCTTCGCGGATAATATCCCACGCCTCCCGCCTCCAAACTCAGCGCAACGTCCCGCAATGCGCGTGTTTGCACTCCGGGAACACGTATGTCAATCGCTTTAGCCTGAATATGTTGCGAGTTTTTCGCCACTCCCGTATGCCGGCTCCGCGTGCGTAAAAAATTGTTGCTCCAAGGCGTCCGATACCCGCAAACGATATCGATCACACCGTCTGGCCGTCCCAGCCGCGCCATCACATTGTGCAGTACATCAAACTCCCGCGGGTCATACGCCTTTTCATCCTGAGTGCGACTATCTCGCAGAAAATAAGCAAGTTTCTCCATCGCCGCAGGAATATACGTGTCACCAATCCGATACACCACATCGATGCTCTCGCCCGAATGCAGATGGTGCAGCTTGAGTTCGTACTTCTTCCCATCCTCCGGCAGCGCGGCTTCGTCCGCAGGCAGCACGCCCGGTTCCAGCAACGCCGCATACACCATCTTCGTAGGCGGCAGCAGTCGGGCATGCACGCGAACGTGCGGTCCACGCGCCCAAACCGCCTGACAAACCACCAAAAGCATCACCACCGAGGCGCCGATCCACACCCGACGACGCGACCCTTGCAGAACCCTAAAGCCTAAAGCAAACAAAGCACGGATCTTGATCAACGATAATTCTCCAAATCGAGGAAACTCCCTCAAGAATGCGCGCAACGGAATGAGCTGCGGCGAATACGATTTCGCCCATCCCATTCGTTATACCCATTTTACCGTCGAAGTTGCTCCGAAAAGCGCTGCGGAGGTAATCGCTTTGTAACTCCATTTCCTCGATTCCCATTTCAGGCTCATTCACTCGCCACGCTCTGTAGACGGCTTGTCCGGTTGGCTCTCGTAGATCTCCTCCACCCGCCCCAGCGTGTCGACCTCCTCCACCGGCTTATCCTCCCGCAACCTCAGAATCCGCGGAAACCTTAGCGCAAAGCCGCTCGCATGCCGGTCTGACCGCATCACGTTGTTGAACGCCACCTCGATCACCCGTAGCGGTTCCACCGTCCGAAAATGCCCGTAATCTTCAAGCGTGTGAGCTTTCATCCATTCCGTCAGCTCCACAATCTCCGCGTCCGTCACACCCGAATACGCCTTCCCCACGTTGAGCAGTTCGCCGTCGTTCCCGCGCACCGCAAAGGTGTAGTCGCTCAACAGACCAGCCCGCCGCCCATGGCCAAACTCAGCTCCCGTAATCACAACATCCAGCGTCGCCAGCTCGCGCTTCAACTTCACCCACGCCAATCCGCGCCTCCCCGGCAGATACGCTGACCCCGCTGCCTTCAGCATCACCCCCTCATTCGCTTGCGCACGAGCATCGACATACGCCTGCTCAATCGCCTCCACACTCTCCACCAGCCTTGCCGGCGACAGCATCAGCCGCTGCAACGGAGCCTCGGCCCGTGCCTCTTCCGGTCCATCGAACAACCCCGCCTGCGCACTCGCCTTTACCGGCGCATCCCATCCCGCTATGGTGACCGGCTGCAACCGCTCCACCACCGCCTCCAGCCGACCGCGCCGCTCGCGCAAAGACAGCGGCAACAATAGCTCCCCGCCCTCAAATAGCAGATCAAACGCCATGAACACAGCCGGCACCTGCCGTCGCATAACTCCATCCACCCGCTTGCGACCGATACGCTGCCCCATCATCGCGAACGGCAGCGCCTTGCTCTCGACAAAGTTCCACCCCAGCAGTTCGCCGTCGAAAATCAGCGGCTCCTTCGCTGCGCGAAACGCCTCCGCAATCTCCGGAAAGCTCTGCGTGATATCTTCCCGGTTGCGCGAGAAGACCGCAACCCGCCCCGGCTGCTGTGGATCGCCGCAATGCACCTGCGCCCGCATCCCGTCGTACTTGTCCTCGACAAACGCCTCGATAACAATGGGTTTGTCCTGAGGCGAAGCCGAAGGACCTGCTTCACCCGCTGCTCCAACCGCCTTCCCCGGCTTCGACGTAAACCTCTCCATGGCCTCCTCCGGCGTCTCCACGGGACTTGCCAGCATGAATCCCAGCGGATGAAACAGTCGCATCCGCGCCTCGTCCAGCGTCCCGCTAAACGCCCTCTCCACCGCCCCCGCCAGATCCGCCTCCAGCATCACTGCATGGCGCACCGCCACCACATCCGCACCGGCCGCTACACCAATCGCCTCCTCAATCAAACTCTGCTTCACCCCAATCCGCATATCTCCCAACATCAGCTTCAGCAGATACTTCACCTCCAGCGCACCTGCGCGCCGCAACAGCCCTTCGACGGCAGCAGTTCGCACAGCCGTCGTCCGCGCAACCGCCATCACACCAAACGCCTCAGCCACCTCCACCAGCGTCAGACCCTCCCCCGATCCCTTACCCCACACCTCAGCCGCCGCCGCCCCCAGATCTCCATACCGCCGATATGCCGCCGTCAACTCCGCATCCGAGCACCCCGACACTGCCTTCACTGCCCGCGTCAACAACGCTCCCCCAGCATTCAGCTTTCGTGGATCAGCCTCCGCAAACGGCTGCCCCGCCAGGTACAGGCAAAACCTCCCCGCATCTTGTACCGACGCCCCCACCACGCGCGCCACCGCAATCTCAATCAATGCACGCTTCTTCAGCCTGCCAGCCTCCCCGGCAAGCTCTTCCGCCAACGTCGCGACCTCAGCAAACATTGCCAAGAAAATCTCCCCCTGCGACGAAAAGATGCAGACATGACCCCTCGCAACTTTATTCTCCCCCGCCGTGTCCAAGTCATCACGGAGATCGCCCGATGAAAAAGCTCGCCCTTGTTCTGCTCCTCGTGCCGGCAACCGCTGCCTTTGCCACGAAGAAGCCCGACCCCGCCGACTACACCATCACGGTCCACGTCATCGGCTCTGCAAACCGCAGCGCAATACAGCACCTTGAGGTTGTCATCGACGGCCAGACCATGGAACTATCCTCAACTGTCGGATACGGCGGTCTACTTGCGCTGGGGGACTACAAGGCCAAATACATCAATATGGCGCCCAAGACCCATGCGACCTACGACTATTGGAACCGATACGAGATCTACTTCCCCTCCGACGGCGCGTTGCGCGACTACGATGAGATCGCCATCGGCACTCCGCCGCCCTCCAACGATGCTCCAGGCATTGGCTCCGCCACAAGTCCCAAGCCGTGAAACCCCCAGCTCGCGGTAACATCTAAGAAGTGATGCTGTTCTCCAGCGCAAACCCGGTGAGTCTGGCCCTCCCAACGGCCATTACCCGCGTGACCACCCGTCACGACTTTGCCTAGCTGCGCCCAATCTCCGCCTTCTCTATCCTCTACTCTCTATCCTCTACACTCTGCTTTTAGCAGGAGGAGCCACATCATGTTCGACCGCCTCGACCAACTCGAAGCCCGCTACGAAGAGCTCGGCCTGCAGCTCTCCGACCCCAAAATCGTCAACGACCAAGAGAACTACCGCAAGGTCTCCAAGCAGCACCGAGACATGGAGCCCACGGTCGAGAAGTTTCGCGACTACCGCAAGCTGCGCAACGCCGTAGCCGACGCCAAGGCTATGCTCACCGAGTCCGACGCCGACATGCGCGAGATGGCTCAGGCCGAACTCGCCGAGCTAGAGCCCAGGCTCGCCACCACGGAAGAAGAGCTCAAAGTCCTGCTCCTCCCCAAGGATCCCAACGACGACAAGAACATCGTCCTCGAGCTCCGCGCCGGCACCGGCGGAGACGAAGCCTCGCTCTTCGTTGCCGAGGTCTTCCGCATGTATCTCCGCTTCGCCGAGCAGCATAAGTGGAAGGTAGAAATCCTCTCCGAAACCGAGTCTGACGTAGGCGGCCTCAAGGACGTCACCGCCATCATCGAAGGCGACAAGGTCTACTCGCAGATGAAGTACGAGTCCGGCGTTCACCGCGTGCAGCGCGTCCCCGCCACCGAAACCCAGGGCCGCGTCCACACCTCGGCCATTACCGTAGCCGTCCTCCCCGAAGCCGAAGAAGTCGACATCAAGATCGAAAAGAAAGATCTCCGAATCGACACCTTCTGTTCCTCCGGCCCCGGCGGTCAGTCCGTCAACACCACCTACTCGGCCATCCGCATCACGCATCTGCCCACCAACACCGTCGTCTCCTGCCAGGACGAAAAGTCGCAGATCAAGAACCGCGAAAAGGCCATGCGCGTCCTTCGCTCCCGCCTCTACGAAGTCGAAGCCGAGCGCATCCACCAGCTCCAGGCCAAGGAGCGCAAGCAGCAGGTAGGCTCCGGCGATCGTTCCGACAAAATTCGTACCTACAACTTCCCCCAAAACCGCCTCACCGACCACCGCATCGGCCTCACCAACCATCAGCTCGCCATGGTGATGGAAGGCATGCTCCAGCCCACTATCGACGCCCTCATCGCGCATGACACAGCGGAAAGACTCAAGGCAGAAGCCACCGCTGCCTAAACCACGCTCAGCATCAACACCGCCGAGCGTCTCAAAGCCAAATCCACCGCTGCCTGACCTATGACCCTGGCAGACTCTCCTTGATCGTCTGCTGCAGATCGTCAATCGACGTCTCCTGGCTCAAGTCCCGCACGTCGGGATTATTTGCCGCCTTCGAAAGCCCCATCTCCGACGCGATCTGGCGGTCCATCCCCAGCAGCGCCGTAAGCTCCTTCTCAGTGAGCAAAAGAATCTGCAGCATCATATGATCGCGCTCGTCGGAACGCCGTCCCAGCCGCGCCTGTCGCATCAGGATGAAGCTCGACACCAAAATCGCCTCCATCGCAACAACCGTCTGCAACAATCCAAACGGCTTTGGATCAGCGTGCCGCACATGCGGCAGCGAGTTCACCGCGATCCACAGCGCGAACACGCATAAATGAACAGCAACAAACGGCAGGCTCCCCACAAAGCCCGCAATCCCATCGATCACACGCTCCGCCTGGGTCCGCTGTTCCAGAAACTCCTGTTCATGCCGTGCAATCAGCTCAATCTGTTCCTGTATATGACTCTGGGACATAACACTCCTCGTTTAGTTTCTTCAACATAGCTCTGTGCGACCCCACCCTCCCCATGGACCCTACTTTCGAGCAGCTGCATTGTGAGATGCGTTACTCTTCTCTATCTGGTGACTCCGTGAGCCAAATCACCCTTGTAGACCTTCGAATGCGATATCGTTACCCAATGGTGTTCGTCACGACGTTACTAATGGCTTCACTGGCAGCGCCCGCCCAGCGCCCGTCGGATGCAAAGCCCTTTACCTTGCAGCAGGTCCTCAGCGCGCCTTACTCGACCTCACTCACCGCCGCACCGCAAGGCAATCTCTTCGCATGGGTAGAGAACGCTGAAGGCCGCCACAATCTCTGGGTCTCAGGACCCGGCCAGCCAGCCCGCCAGCTCACACACAACACCCAGGACGATGCCCAGGACATCACCCAGCTCGCCTGGGCACCAGACGCCTCTGCTATCGCCTACACCTACGGCGCCGAATCCGGAGCCAATGGCAAGCCCGCCAACCCGGCCCACCTCCAGCGCCCCACGCCTGTCGAAGTCCTCGTGTTGCCCCTCACCCCCGGCGCTCAACCTCTTCTCATCGGTGACGGCCACGAGCCGCTCTTCACCCCCGACGGCCACAACATCCTCTACGTCCACGACGGCCAGGTCTGGACTGCAGAACTCACCCATCCCTCTGCAGCACACCAGCTAGTCTTCGACCGCGGTTCCGCCAGCGCCCTCACCCTCTCGCCTGACGGCCACCTCCTCGCCTTCATCAGCCATCGCAGCGAAGCCAATGAGCCTTCCCACAGCTTCCTCGCCCTCTACGATCTCGACGCTCGCATCCTTCGTTTCCTCAATCCCTCCACCAGCGACGACTCCGCTCCCGCCTTCTCGCCCGGCGGCAACCAGATCGCCTGGCTGCGCTCACCCTTCGTTCAACCCCGCGAATTCTCCGCCGCCCGCACCTCGCCCAATCCCTGGTCCATCCAGTTGGCCGACGTCACCACCGGCGTAACCCGCACCCTCTTCTCGCCTCCGCCCAATAAACCCGGCAGCGTCCTTCCCCACCTCGCCGACGGAGCCGCGCGCCTCTTCTTCGCCACCAACACCGCCGTCCAGTTCTATAGCGAGGCTGACGGCTGGGTTCACCTTTACCAGATCAACACCGACACCGATCCCTGCGTCGAGTGGCTCACCCCCGGATCCTTCGAAGTCGAGGACGCCACCCTCAGCAGCGACCGCCGGTACCTGGTCTACAGCTCCAACCAGGCGTCGGCCAGCGATCCGCGCCCGACAGGCCAGCGCTGGCTCAATTCGCCCTCTCTCGATCAGGATCGCCGACACCTCTGGCGCATCGATCTCACTCGCCTAGACCCGCCCGTCGAAATTACCCACGGCGAAGGCATCGAAACTCACCCCCAAATCGCCGCCGACGGAACCATTGCCGCCCTCGTTTCAGACGCGTACGTGCCCATCCATCCAGCCTTCATCGAAAACGATGGCAGGATCACCCCCGTACTCTCCAACGTCTCGGCAGTCGACTATCCCACAACCCTCGTAACCCCTCGCCAGGTCCTCTTCCCCACCGTCGACGGCCTGCACCTCCACGGCCAGCTCTTCGTCCCTGGCCCTCCAGCCCCCGCGCACACCACCCGCGCCGCCATCCTCTTCTTCCACGGCGGCCCCAATCGCCAGATGCTCCTCGGCTACCCAGCCATGGGCTACTACTCCAATGCCTACGCGATGAATCAGTACCTCACGTCCCAGGGCTTCATCGTGCTCTCGGTCAACTACCGCTGCGGCATTGGCTATGGTCTCGACTTCCGCGAGTGCAAACACACCGGCGCGGATGGCGGCACGGAATATAACGACGTCCTTGCCGCCGCAAAATATCTTCGCTCCTTCCCCGGCGTCGACCCTAAACGCATTGGCATCTGGGGCGGCAGCTACGGCGGTTATCTCACCGCCCTCGCCCTCGCGCGCAACTCTGACCTCTTTGCCGCCGGCGTCGACTTTCACGGCGTCCACGACTGGAACCTCGAAGACAACGCCTCCGACTGGAAGCAGGGTTCAGGCGCGCAGCAGAGCTCCTTTGTTCAGCAGGACGCCATCGCCGCCAAGGCCCGCGCCAGCTCGCCCATCGCCTCCGTCGATCGCTGGCGTTCGCCCGTCCTCTTGATCCACGGCGACAACGACCCCGACGTCGCCTACGCCCAGACACCTATCCTCGCCGAAGCCCTTCGCGCCCGCAGCGTCCCCGTCGAGGAGCTCATCTTTCCCGATGAAGTGCACTCCTTCCTGCTCCACAAAGACTGGCTCGCCGCCTACCAGGCCACTGCAGCCTTCTTCCAGCGCACCCTCAAACCCTAGCCGTCACCAGCAGGAAACCTCGGCCAATCAAGGCAAACAGGGTAAAATCATATCTGCAAGGAAGTGACGCCATTCCCCAAGCGGGACGCTCGCTCCTTCCTACCTCCAGAACTGAAAGAACCCCATGAGCACAGCCATCCAAGCACCCTCCCCAGCGCTCGAAGCAGCCGCCCAGAATGCTGGCCTGATCCTCACCGCTGCCGAACCTGGTATCGACTTCACCGGCGCTCCCACCACGCGCGCGATGGTCACCCTGGCAGGCAATGCTGCGCTCGCAGCCGACCCCGCGCGCCAGCAGCTCCTCGAACTCAGCCAGACCTTCGACGCCGCCGACCCGAAGTTCGCCGCCGCCCTCGCCGTCTACTTCCGCGAGGCCGCCCACCGCCTCCGCAATCCGCGCCCCGACGTCTATCTCACGTTGCACGGCCTTCCACTGAGCTTCGGTAAATTCGCGTGGCCCTTCCACGGCTCTACCTCCGGAGCCGACACCTTCATCGTCCACGGCGAAATTCGCCTCGAAGACGGCCGCGGCAGCCAGCTCCATGCCAAGGTCTCTGCCTCCATGACCCAGACCTTCGCCACCGTCATCCCCGCGCTCGAGCAGCCCTTCGCCGAAAGCTTCATCTACAACGCCGTCCGCAAGACCCTCGACCAGGGCCAGCTGGAACTCGTTCAGTCCGGCAACCGCCAGCCGGTCCCCGTCACCACCCGCTACTATTCCATGAAGCAGCAGGTGTTCATCTTCAACGACACGACCGAGCAGCAGCGCCGCGCCTACCTCGCCGCCAAAACCTTCTGGCTCAGCCACGTCCTCGGAGCCGGCGAACCCATCTGGATCACCGACCCGCGTGACGCCCAGTACCTCAACACTACGGTGGCCGACCTCAAGACCACCGCCGCCGCCCTCGTCAAAGACGGCCTCGTCCTGCTCGACCCGACCGGCAACTGGTCGACGGCCACTGACACTCTCCGCAATGAAGAAGACACCTACCGCGCACAGGTCGCCGAGGCGCTTGCCTTCATCAAACCCACCTTCAACGAAGACATGCGCGGCGGCCACACCAACATGTAGTATGCTCGCTCGGCTCGCTGTCCCACAGGTAAGTTACACGTGGGACAGCTCGAGCTCCAGCTTCACAAACGCATCCCACGCAGCATCCTCGACCACGACGCCCAACGTCATGCTCTCCTCGCGACAACGAAGCGCACCCTCGCCAGGGTAACGAACCGGCTTCTCTGCCTGGATCGGCGTAGCCGCGTGCAACGCATCAATCGCCTTCTGCGCAATGCTTTGCCCCTGCGCAAACCGGCTCAACTCCTCAATCGTCTCCACCGACGCCGGCGCGATCGCAAGAAACACCTGCGACTGCCCGACTTCCTTCGCCGGATCCGTGGAAAAATTATGCGTTGCCATCCCGCCCGTCAGCATCGCCGCCAGCACATCCAGCACAAACGACAAGCCCGACCCCTTCCAATAGCCAATCGGCAGCGCCCTGTGCGTTGCTTCGATCACCCCGGGATCGTTCGTAAGCTGACCGCGTTCATCGTAGCCGCCCGGCACAGGCAGCGTATCTCCTCGCTCGCGATACGCCGCCAGCGTCCCGTACGAAAACTGCGACATCGCCATGTCCAGCACGATCGGTGCAGACTTGCCCTCACCACCCCCGGCCGAAATCACGCGCCGAGGAATCGCCACCACCATCGGATTATTCCCCAACGCCACCGTGCTCGCGCCCCACGGTGGCAGATTCGGCAGCGTGTTCGTCCAGCACATGGCCGCAAATCCCGCATCCGCCGCCTGCCATCCGTATGTCCCCGCACGCATCCAATGGGACGTATCCGCAAGCGCAACGCATCCCAGCCCATGCTCACGCGCCAGCTCCATTGCGCGCTGCATTGCCCCATACGCCGCTAGGTTTCCCGGCCCGCGACGCCCCGTCCAGCGCTCAATCGCTCCGAATCCCGCCACCTTCTCCGGTCCCGCGCGTGGATCGATCAACCCACTACGCACATGCTGCGCAAACCGCGGAAGGCGCGCCACTCCGTGCGTCCGTACTCCGTCACGATCTGTCTCAGCCGTCAGCCGCGCGCCCAATGCCGCCCTCGCGGGCGCTACACCCAACGCCAACAGTACGAGTTCAATTCTCGCCTGCAGCTCCGCGAACGCTATGCGTCTCATAGGTTCCCTTGCTCCCCATGTCGTCTGTGCCATCCAGTCTACACATCGGCGATACACTCTCAGCAGCACGCGCCGCGCTTCGTCCACAAACCGCTTCCGCTTCAGTCAACAACCTGTCCACCGAGGTCACTTTCCGTGAAGTCCATTCACCTCCTGCCGCTCCTTGCCCTGCTCTCGATTGCCTCTCTACCCGCACAAGCCCAGTCTCCCTCTCCCGCCGCGAACACTGTGCCCGCGCTCCTGCTCTCGGATATCCACCTCGATCCCTTCCACGATCCCGCCAAATTCGACGTCCTTCTCGCCACGCCCGCAACCGGCTGGGCGGCCATTCTCTACGCTCCCCCATCGTCCACCCAGGCAGCGGACTTCTCCCAGCTCCAAAAAACCTGCGGCGCCAAGGGCATCGATACGCCCCCCGCGCTGTTCCAATCCAGCCTCCGCGCCGCTCGCAGCCAGCAGCCTCACACGCTCCTGGTCACCATCTCCGGCGACCTCCTCGTTCACCAGTTCGACTGCCGCTTCCACACCCTCGCCCCGCATGCCAGCAACGCCGAATACTCCGCCTTCGCCTCCAAGACCGTCGCCTTCATCGCTCTCCAACTCCGCGAAACCTTTCCCAAAACCTCCATCTACTTCGCCCTCGGCAATAACGACTCCGGCTGCAATGACTATGGCGAAGACCGCGACAGCGACTTCCTCCACGCCGCCGCAGCTAACTTCGCCGCCGGCGTCCTATCGCCCGCCAACCGCTCCGCCATCCTCCATGAGTTCCCGCATCTAGGCGACTACGCCGTCACCCTCCCCGCGCCCATCCACGACACCCGTCTCGTCGTCCTCCACGACATCTTCGAGTCCAGGCGATACGCCAAGTGCAGCGGTACCCCCAGCAACGATTCCGCCACAGAGCAGGTCGCCTGGCTCCGCGCCCAACTCACCGCCGCCCGCGCTGCCCACCAGCACGTCTGGGTCATGGCCCACATTCCGCCCGGCATCGACGCCTACTCCACCTTCGTCAACCATCGCGATGTCTGCGCCGGCCAGGCCCCCGTAATGTTTCTCGCCTCCGATGACCTAGCCAACACCCTCGCCGAGTTCCCCGACGTCATCCGCCTCGCCCTCTTCGGCCACACTCACATGGACGAGTTCCGCATCTACACAACCCCCGCCGGCAGCATCCCCGTCAAACTCGTCCCCTCCATCACTCCGGTTAACGGCAACAACCCCGCCTTCACCCTCGCTGAAATCGATCCCGCCAGCGCAACCCTCAAGGACTACACCGTCTACAGCGCCAGCAATCAAACCGGCATCGACACCAACTGGGGCGAAGAATACCGCTTCTCCACCACCTACCATCTACCCAACCTCTCCGGCGCCTCACTCGAGAAACTCACAACCTCCTTCGTTAACGACAAGTCCGGCACCACCGACGCCAGCCACGCCTACCAGCAATTCTTCTACGTCGGCGACACCGGCGCAGCAAAGACCATCAAGGCCGCAATGAACGCCGCCGCCATGCAGATCGTATGGCCGGCTTACGCCTGCGCCATCAACCACGCCGACGCCGCAAGCTTCCGCACCTGCGCCTGCCCCGCTTCGCCGCCCCCCGCGCCCTAGCCCGCTCACCACACATCGGTAAACGCGCAAGCTATCCGCCCCATTTGACTTTCGGTCTCGCATAGCCGGACGATGAAAGTCCGAAGGGGATAGCGATCACTTCCAACCGTGACCCGACCCTGTCACGTTGGTTCTTCTTCCACGAGGTATCGCCAAGCATGAGCAAGACTCCTCCCTCCGCATCTGCCGGAGGAACGATCACGCCCGGAAGTAAGCTTCGCGCGGCCATCACCGCCGAGCACCCTCTCCAGATCGTCGGTGCCATCAATGCCTACCACGCCCGCATGGCCGAACGCGTCGGCTATCGCGCCATCTACCTCTCGGGCGGTGGCGTCGCCGCCGGCTCTCTCGGCATTCCCGACCTCGGCATCTCCACCATCGACGACGTCCTCACCGACGTTCGCCGGATCACCGACGTCTGCTCCCTACCCCTCCTCGTCGACATCGACACCGGCTTCGGCGGCGCCTTCAACCTCGCCCGCTCCGTCCGCTCTCTCATCAAGGCCGGAGCCGCCGGCTGCCACATCGAAGACCAGGTCCAGACAAAGCGCTGCGGCCATCGCCCCAACAAACAAATCGTCCCAACCGCCGAAATGGTCGACCGCATCAAGGCCGCCGTCGACGCCCGCACCGACCCCGCCTTCGTCATCATGGCCCGCACCGACGCTCTCGCCTCCGAAGGCCTAGACGCCGCAATCGACCGCGCGGCTGCGTGTGTCGAAGCCGGCGCCGACATGGTCTTCCCCGAAGCCGTCACCGAGCTCCCTCAATACCGCTCCTTCGCCCAGCGCACCAACGTCCCCATCCTCGCCAACATCACAGAGTTCGGCAGCACGCCCCTCTTCACCCTCGACGAACTCCGCAGCGCCGACGTCTCCCTGGCCCTCTATCCCCTCTCCGCTTTCCGCGCCATGAACGCCGCCGCCCTCAACGTCTACCAGCACATCCGCACCGACGGCACCCAGCAAAACGTCGTCAACACCATGCAAACCCGCGCCGACCTGTACGACTATCTCGGCTACCACGCCTACGAACAAAAGCTCGACCAACTCTTCGCCAAAGACCGCCAGTGAGGAGGAAGAAATGATCTTTCTCGCCGCAGTCCTGCTCGTTACCATCAGCCCAAGCCACGCGCTGCGCGCTGTCGGGTCCGCCCCCCTGTCCATCCCGCAAGCCGACGACTCAAACGTCCGCCCGCCGGTCACCACCGACGACATCAAGATCGTCGAGCGCGCCAAAAGCATCCTCAGTTCGACCGCTGTCTGGAACCGCCAGGATAATCGCAAATGCCCCGCCGGGGCCACGACCTACAGCCTCTACTGCGCACTCGAAAAGGCCTCCGGCGAAATCTCCGAACACTTCGCGCACCGCGAAGCCGCCATGCAGGAGGTTCGCTTTGTCGTTGACGACATCGCGCGCAACCGCAACTACGAACATCGCCTGATGGACTACAACAACGATCCCACCACCACGCTCGCCGACATTCAGAACGTCCTCGATCGCGCCGAAGCCAACATCAAGAAACGTCTCGCTGAGCAGAATCAAGCTCCGCAGCCGAAGCCCTGACGCTTCTCACAACCACCAGCCGGAGATCCAACATGAGCGAAGCCACCGCGGCGACCGCAACCCCCTTCAAGCCAAAGAAATCCGTAGCCCTCTCCGGCGTCCCCGCCGGCAACACCGCCCTCTGCACCGTAGGCCGCAACGGCAACGACCTCCACTACCGCGGCTACGACATCCTCGACCTGGCCGCCAACTGCGAGTTCGAAGAAGTAGCCCACCTCCTGCTCTACGGCCACCTCCCCACGACCGCCGAGCTAGCCCACTACAAGCAGCGCCTCGTCAGCCTCCGCGGCCTCCCCCAACCCGTCAAAGTCGCGCTCGAGCAAGTCCCCGCGACCGCGCATCCCATGGACGTCCTCCGCGTCGGCGTTTCCATGCTCGCCACCGTCGAGCCCGAACCCGAGCCCCACACCAACCACTCCGCCCTCTACATCGCCGACCGCCTCATGGCCTCGCTCGGATCCATCCTCCTCTACTGGTACCACTTCTCCCACTCCGGTCATCGCATCGTTGTAGAAACCAACGACGACAGCATCGGCGGACACTTCCTCCATCTACTCCACGGCAAGCCGGCCAGCCCCGAGTGGATCAAGGCCATGCACACCTCCCTCATCCTCTACGCCGAGCACGAGTTCAACGCCTCCACCTTCACCGCCCGCGTCATCGCCGGCACCGGTTCCGACCTCCACTCATGCATCGCCGGAGCCATCGGCGCGCTAAAAGGCCCCAAGCACGGCGGCGCCAACGAGGTAGCCCTCGAGATCCAGCAGCGCTACGCCTCTCCCGACGAAGCCGAAGCCGACATCCGCAAGCGCATCGACAACAAGGAAGTCATCATCGGCTTCGGTCACCCCGTCTACACGATCAGCGACCCGCGCAACGCCGTCATCAAAAAGGTCGCCTACAGCCTCGCGCAGACCGCCGGCGACCTAAGCATCTACAACATCGCCGACCGCCTCGAAGCTGTCATGCACGAAGCCAAAAAAATGTTCCCCAACCTCGACTGGTTCTCGGCCTCGGCCTACCACACCATAGGCATTCCGACGGCAATGTTCACCCCCATCTTCGCCATCGCCCGCACCAGCGGCTGGTCCGCCCACGTCATAGAGCAACGCATCGACGGCAAAATCATCCGCCCCTCCGCCAACTACACCGGCCCCGAAGACGTGCCCTTCACCCCCATCAGCGAACGGTCATGATCTAAAAGCTCAATTCCGTTGCGCGATTTCTCCTTACTTATGGACCAGGATCACTTACTTACATTCAACTCGCGAGGCACAATCCTATTCGTGAGGATCGGCCAAATGCTATTGCCGCTCTGGATGGTACTTCTCCTGATCGGCGACCATAGCGTGCTGACGTGGATTATCACTTTAGGCGGATTGGTTCTATGGGAAGCCCTAATGTACAGCATGGTATTTGCGACCTTGAATGACTCCGGCTTACGTTATCGACGCTGGGGGAAATGGCAACAAATGCGTTGGTCTGAGATGGAATATGGCGGCCCGGGACTGATTGGCTTCACTCGAGTGAAATTGAGGGGTCGACCTCTATTGACTCGATATCTTCTTCTCAGAAACCCCAAACAAAAAGATTGCGAAATGCACCTTTCGGAAATCAATCGCTTCGAAGCCGCCCTGCAACCACCCAGTGGGCGCACAAACTAATCCCGTAACGCTCGCCACCTCTCCACAAGGAACGTCAATGTCATCCCCCATCAGCAACGTCCGCCCGCCCTTCGACCAGCCCCTAATCGACATCGTCGACTACGCCCTCAACTACAAAATCGAATCACCACTAGCCTACGAAACCGCCCGCTACTGCCTGCTCGACACCCTAGGCTGCGGCCTCCAGGCCCTCGACTTCCCCGCCTGCACCAAGCTCCTCGGCCCCCTCGTTCCCGGCCTCACCATGCGCAACGGCGCACGCGTCCCCGGCACGTCCTACGAACTCGATCCCGTTCAAGCCGCCTTCAACATCGGCACGATCATCCGCTGGCTCGACTACAACGACACCTGGCTAGCCGCCGAGTGGGGCCACCCCTCCGACAACCTCGGCGCCATCCTCGCCGTCGCCGACTACCTCACTCGCAACGGCCACCCGCTGACCATCCGCGACGTCCTCACCGCCATGATCAAGGCCCACGAAATCCAGGGCTGCATCGCCCTCGAAAACTCTTTCAACAAAGTCGGCCTCGACCACGTCCTCCTCGTGAAAGTCGCGTCGACGGCCGTCGTAAGCCAGATCCTAGGCCTCACTCGCGACCAGACCCTCAACGCCGTCTCGCTAGCCTTCGTCGACGGCCAGTCGCTCCGTACCTATCGCCACGCACCCAACACGGGTTCGCGCAAATCCTGGGCCGCCGGCGACGCCACCTCCCGCGCCGTTCGCCTCGCTCTCATCGCGCAAACCGGCGAAATGGGCTACCCCTCCGTCCTCACCGCCAAAACCTGGGGATTTTACGACGTTAGCTTTCGCGGCCAGCCCTTCAAATTTCAGCGACCCTACGGCTCCTACGTAATGGAAAACGTCCTCTTCAAGATCAGCTTCCCCGCGGAGTTCCATTCGCAGACCGCAGTCGAAGCCGCCGTCACTCTCCACGCACAGCTAGCCGCCCTCGGCAAAACCGCCGCCGACATCAAGAGCGTCACCATCCGCACCCACGAAGCCTGCATCCGCATCATCGACAAGCAAGGTCCGCTCTCCAACCCCGCCGACCGAGACCACTGCATCCAGTACATGGTCGCCGTCCCGCTCATCTTCGGCCGCCTCACCGCCGAAGACTACGACGACACCATCGCCCGCGACCCCATCTGGGGTCCGCGCATCGACCACCTCCGCGCCACCATCACCTGCGTCGAAGACCCGCAGTTCACCGCCGACTACCACGACCCTACCAAGCGCTCTATCGCCAACGCCCTCGCCGTCGAACTAACCAACGGCACCATCCTCCCGGAGATCGTAGTCGAATACCCCATCGGCCACCGCCTCCGCCGCACCGACGGCATCCCCCTCCTCCTCGAAAAATTCAAGACCAACCTCGACCGCCGCTTCTCCCCCGAAGTCCGCGACCGAATCCTCGAAGCCTCCCTCAACCAGGCCAACCTCGAAGCCACCCCTGTAGACCAATACGTAAGCCTCTACGTCGTCTAGTTCCGCTGCAAGTGAAGAGGCAGGAACCCTAAGGTTCCTGCCTCTTCTCCTGTCCATCACCCGCTTTATTTGACCGGTACGTCCACGACCTCAATCGTGTAAGCCGGCACGGTATGCTTCACCACCGCTCCGCTAAACCGCAGCGTGCTCTCCACCGGATGAATCGCCGTCGGATCCGTAATCGTATTCGTCGCCTGGAACGTAGCCCCATGCAGCGAAATCATCTTCGCCTCATGCGCACCAGCACCCAAACCCTTCAACGCAATCTCCAGTGGCTGATCCACAGTCGTCGCATTCACCAGCTTCAAATGCAGCACCTTCGTATCCGACGACATCGTCACCGAATAGAAGAACCGCGCATTCGCTTCAACGCCAGTAATCGAGTTCTGCGGCTGCCCATCGCCGATATGCGCGCCAAACATACACTGAGCGTAGTAGCTCGGTGACCCATAACTCGTCAGCGCGTCATAGCCAATCAGATCCGTCGGCCACTGCATCGCTCCCGGATTCACATTCACCAGCAGCGGCGCATAGCTCGCGATCTTGATGATGTCGCTGTTCCGCTCCATCGACGTCATGAAGGCCGCATCGCCCAACGCATCGCCAAAGTTCGGTGTCGGCGAGCCCGACCGCGTCGCCCATTCACCCACAAACACCTTCGGCCCCGTGCGCGGAGCATCGTCATAATGATGCACCAGAGCAAACATATCCGCCGGCGACTTGTAATAGTGGTCATCAATCAAGTCCGGCTCATTGCCCGCCTTCACCTTCACCGGCGTCGTCGCAATCAGCTTGTACTGCGGATACTTCTTGCGCAGCGCTTCAGCGAACTGCGCATACCGCTCGTCATAGCTTCCGCTCTTGTCGAACCAGTCTTCATTTCCAATTTCGATGTAGTGCAAGGGGAACGGCGCAGCATGCCCATTCTTCGCGCGCTCCGCACCCCACTTCGTAGAAGCATCGCCCGTCACATACTCAACCTCATCCAGAGCACTCTGCACGTACGGCTCCAGATCTTTGCCCGGCTTCACATGCTCGCCACGCAGCGCGTAACCCGCATACACAGCCAAAATAGGCTCCACATGCAGTTGTTCGGTCCACTTCAAAAACTCCATCATCCCAAATCCATCCGTCGACCAGTACGTCCACGGCGCCATATGCCCCGGCCGATCCACCAGCGGCCCAATCGTCTCCTTCCAGTTGTACCAATCCGTTAGCCTGTCCCCTTCGAGATAATTGCCGCCCGGCAGCCGGATGAAGTTCGGATGCATCGCCGCCATCTTCTCTATCAAATCCGTTCGATTCCCATTCGGCTGATTCTCATACGTCGGTGGGAACAAACTCACCAGCTGCAAATGCAGCGTCCCCGGACGCGCCACCGTCAGCTCCAAATTGTTGTTCGCCGACGTCTTCACCTCGCCCGTCTTCAGCGTGAACTCATAGCGCGTCCAACCGTTGCCGCCCAGCGCCACTTGGGTTGTCGCCGCTACCGCGCCGGTCTGGTTATTGATCAGCCGCGCCGTCACCGGCCCCACATCGCCATCCACCTTCGCGTAAAACGACCCCTTGTACGTCGTGTTCGCCCGCACCGGAATTCCCCAGTAGCCGGAGTTGCTCAACCCAGCCTCATTGCCAGCCGAAGCCGCCGTCACCTTCAGCACCAGGCCGCTATGCAGCGCCGCGCTCGGCCCATCCTGCCGGTCCATCGACGCCGTCAACACCGCGTTGCCCCTCACCACCTCGGTCCAGTTATCTACGCCCATCCAGTTGCCGCGGAACGTATTGTTGCTGAGCAGCTCCGCATACAAGCCCCCCTGGTAGGAATGATTGATCTCCTCCGTCATCAGCCCGTACAGCCCCTGACTGGCCGGTTTCGCGACCACGCTGGTGTCCACCTCCAGGTGCGCCACTGGCTGTACCGGAGCAACATGGTGGCTCTGCGCACTAGCCGCAACCCAGCCGGCACTCAGACCGACAGCAAACAACACCCTGACAACACGACGAGAGGTAGTGCAAATAGGAAAACGCATAACTGGAGTTCGCTCACTATCAAAAGATGTAATTGCCAACGCCGAAATTCTATCTCAGAAAGCGTTTACTTGGCATCAAGACCACCAAACTCCGCGTCGCGACCCCTGTATCCTGAGCAGGCCATGCCTTCGCCGCAACCCAACTCCCCCGACTACCCCGCCATGCTCCGCGTAGCCCTCGAAGAGGCCCGCACCGGCCTCGCCGAAGGCGGTCTCCCCATCGGCGCCGCCATCTTCCGCACGGACGGCACCCTCGTAAGCCGCGGCCACAACCGCCGCATCCAACAATCCGACCCCTCCATCCACGGCGAAACCGACGCCTTCCGCAACGCCGGCCGCCAGCGCTCCTACCGCGACCTCATCATGGTCACCACCCTCGCCCCCTGCTGGTACTGCTCCGGTCTCATCCGCCAATTCGGCTTCCAAACCGTCGTCATCGGCGAGAGCGTCAACTTCTCCGGCGGAGAGCAATGGCTCCGCGAACTAGGCATCCACATCATCGATCTAGCCGACCCCACCTGCATCACCATGATGCACGACTACATCGCCGCCAACCCCACCATCTGGAACGAAGACATCGGCGTCGACTAAAGGCCTTCACCGCACCCTCCCCAACGACGCGTCGCGAAACTTGGCGTTAAACTTCGCGCCCGTTGCGTCAAGGCTCTTAGCTCCGAGTCAGCGCCCGAATCATCTCCGCCTCACCCGGCCACTTCGCCACCAACTCTTCCGCGCTCGCGTCCTCATAGTCTTCAAACTCAAACCCCGGACTCACCGTACATCCCAGCAGCGCCCACCCCTCAGCCTTCAACAATCGAGACCCCTGCCACACGCCTGTTCGCACCACACACTGCGGCCGCTCCCCCGCCTCCAGATCCTCCCCGATCACCACTCGCGAAGAGCTTCCATCCTCAAAAAGCTGCAGCATCTCAACCGCGCCACCCATGTAGTGATGAAAGATCTCGTCACTCTTGAGCACATGCATCTCGCTGAACGTTTCCGGCTCGAGCAGATAATAGATCGCGGTCGATGTCCGCCGCGCACCGTCATACCGCCCATCCTCGAAGCACGAAGCCGCGACCAACTCCTCCGACTCCCAAGTCCGCACATACCAACCACCTTCGCGCGGATGCTTCACCAACCCCAGAATCTCTTTCACCTCATCAGCAGTCATCGCTTCATCCTAAGCTATGCCCCAACCCCACACCGCCCGCGATACACTCATTCTCAACTCAACCATCGGGCCCCTATCGCTTCACCTGCGTCCGCGACTCCCAACGCCGCAAAGGACCCTCCCATGCTCGACGTCCACCCGCTCCATGACTCCGTCCACACCTGGCGCGATTTCTTCATCCACATCGCCACCATCTGCGTGGGCCTGCTCATCGCCGTCGGCCTTGAACAAGCCGTCGAAGCCCTCCACCATCGCCACGAGCGACAGGTGCTGGTGCAGGAGATGCGCGCCGAGGCAGAACGCAACATCATCCTCCTGCGCTCCGACATCGACCGCAATCTCGAGAGGGCCGCTTGGCGCCATGCCATCATGGACGCACTCCGTTCCGCTCCACCCCACGATGGAGTGATCACGGCCCTCGTGCCCACGCACGAACCGTTCCTCCCTCAGATATCTCCCTCGCGCGCAGTCTGGTCCGTCGCGAAAACCAACGGCAAGGTCGCCCTGCTCTCCGAGCGCGAGGCGGAAATCTATGACCGTCTCGATAGTGAGGCAACCGCTGAAGCCTTATCCGACGATCGTCAGAATATTGCCTTGACCACCCTGCAAAGTCAGGAGATTCGCTTGAACATCCGCTTGGACTCCGGAGCAACCATCAAGCTGCCTGCAGCCGAGGTTCCTGCCGTCACCCTCGCTCTCTCCGACGCCATCGCCGCGGCCGACGCCGACGCCCTTCGATGCGCTTTTTATCTCGGTGCCTCGAGAGCTGTTGATGACCGCGTGCACGACCGCGACGACTTTGTCCCCTACCTCCGCCAGGAGCGGGATGCATTGGAAAAGCGCCTCGCCCACCAATAGCCCATCCCAAAGCCGCAAGCCACCAACCCTCATCTCTGGAGCCTTTTCATGCTCGACGTCCATCCACCCCGCAACCACCCCCTCGACCCCTCCAATCCATAATCCGCGCCCTCGCAAATCTGCGATACCATGACCGCACACCACCATGCTTGGATCCGACCACATGTACCTCCACCTCATCACCATCTGCATCGGCCTGATCATCGCCTTCGGCCTGCAGCAGATCGTTGATCTCTTCCTGCGTCGCAGCCGCGCGCGCAAACAACAAGCCGCCGACGCCCAGGCACGCAAGTCACTCGACGACACCACCACACCTCCATCCAACACCGACCCTCCGCTCTAACCGCTTCTCCCTAATTCGGGCCCTGTAGGTCACTCCCAGCAACGCAGGTGTCTTCGAAATGCTCGACGTCCACCCTCCCCACCACGCAGCTCACACCTGGCGCGACTTCTTCGTCCACATCGCCACCATCTGCATTGGCCTGCTCATCGCCATCGGCCTCGAGCAATGCGTCGAAGCCCTCCACCACCGTCACCAACGCGAGGATCTCGAACGCCAGATGCACGTCGAGTCCGAGCAGAACCTCGACCTGGTCGGCGCGCAGATTCGCTTCGCCGCGCAACGCCGCGACTACCTCAACGCCTGCGTCCACGCGCTTCAGGCTGCCACCCCGTCCGGCAACCAGCTCGTCGTCACGCTTCCCGTCAACAACGTCGCCTTTCCTACCCGATCGCAAGGCCTGCTCGTCTCTCCTTCACGCGGCACATGGACCATCGCCCAGGCCGCTGGCACCGTCGCGCTCCTTCCTGCGGAAAAGGCCAAAGTCTATGCCCGTCTGGACCTCACCGCCGACTTCGAGCGCCAGGCCGAGATGGAAATAAGCCACACCGCCGCCCTCCTTGCGACCGCCCGTCTTCAGGACCACGCCGCCACTCCCGACGGCCATCCGATTCGCCTCACCCAGGTTCAGGCCGACGACCTGCTCCACGCCTTCGGCACCGCACGCGAAGCCGCTACCGACTTCCACTTCCGCCTCGTCGTCCTCGAAGGCGCCCTCGAAGCCGTAGTCGCCAACGTCGACTCCCTTCAGCAGATGTATCCCTACCAGATTCGCGCCATCGCCCGCGAAGGCGCGAACGCAGCCGCCAGTTCAGCCCGCGACGTCAGCAACTCCGCCCCTCAGCCCTGATCACCTGCACCTCCTTCCCAGGAGACCCCATGCTCGACGTCCACCCACCCCACACCTCCACACACCTGGCGCGACTTCTTCATCCACATCGCCACCATCTGCATCGGCCTGCTCATCGCCGTCGATCTCGAATAGACCGTCGAAGCCATCCACCGGCATCATCAACGCCAGGAACTCCTCGAACAACTCGACGCAGAGCATCGCCAAATCCTGAAGGACGCCACCGACGCAGCCGCCAGCGACGAGCGCGGAGGCTGACCGCAATCTGCCCGTCATCCGCGAGTCACTGGTCCGCTTGCAGACCCAACGCGCATACATCCAATCGCTGCAGGCTGAGCTCTCGTCCGCGAAGGTGTCCGGCACCAACGTCTCTCTCCCAGGGGTTACGCCGCGCGGCGGCTCTGCCATCTTTGTCTCGGTCTCGCGCAGCACCTGGATTTCCGCTCAGGCCGCCGGCCTCGTCGCACTTCTGCCGTCGAATCAAGCCGGTCTCTACGCCCGCATCGACTTCAACGCCGAAGAAGCCATTCACGACGAAGATGAGATGTACGAGAACCTCCGCTTATTCCTCGCGGAGTGCAGCCGTGCGAACTTCGACTACGCCACACCAGCTATCTCCACTCTCACCGTTGCACACCGTGACAACCTGCTCTTCCAACTCAGCCGGGTCGAGACCGCCATCGAGAACTACGCCATGCGCCTCAGCCTCATGGAAGGCGCGGACGAGTCCGTCGTAGCCGGAGTCCTCTCCCTCGAGGGGATGTATCCCTATCAAAGCGCCGCCCTTGCGAGGCTCAACTTCAACAGCCGTCTCGGAGCTTTTTACGGAGGCCAACCCGGATCCACCTACAAAGACCTTGCCCACCCTGCCGGTTCCGAATAGCAAATTCCTCTCAGGTATCCTGTTCCCACAGCCGCACAAATCTTCTTCCCTCGAAGGACCTCCTCCGCGCATGAGCTCCCCCTCAAGCTTTGTTGAACGCACGGAAGCCTACTTCAAATTCGCCGAGCACCAGACCACCTGGCGCACCGAGCTCCTCGCCGGCCTCACCACCTTCATCACGATGGCCTACATCATCTTCGTGAACCCCGCGATCCTCTCCCAAACCGGCATGCCACTCGCCGCCGTCACCACCAGCACCTGCCTCTGCGCCGCCTTCGGCTCCATCATGATGGGAGCCCTAGCCAACTACCCTCTAGCCCTCGCCCCCGGCATGGGCCTCAACGCCTACTTCACCTACACCGTCGTCAAAGGCATGGGCGTCCCCTGGCAAACCGCTCTCGGCGCCGTCTTTATCTCGGGCATCATCTTTCTCCTCCTCACCGTAGGAGGCATCCGCCAACGCTTAGTCGCCGCCATCCCCCACGAGCTCCACGCCGCAGTCGCCGGAGGCATCGGCCTCTTCATCGCCTTCATCGGCCTCGTCAACTCCGGAATCATCGTCCGCAGCAACGCCACCACCGTAACCCTCGGCGACCTCCACAATCACGCCACCCAGCTAGCCATCTTCGGCATACTCCTCATAGCCATTCTTCAGGCCTACAAGATCAAAGCCTCCATGCTCATCGGAGTCCTCGGCACCCTCGCCCTGGGCATCCTTCTCCACCAAGTCAAATACCAACCCTCCACCTTCAATCCCCTCGCGATCCGCGCCACCGCCTTCCATCTCGACATCCGCGGCGCCCTCCACCTCAACGCCTTCGAGATCATCTTCGTCTTCCTCTTCGTCGACCTCTTCGACAACATCGGCACCCTCGTAGCCGTTACCGAACGCGCCGGCCTCATCGCCGCCGACCACACCATCCCCCGCCTCGACAAGATCTTCTTCGCCGACGCCACCTCCACCGTCGTCGGAGCCCTCGCCGGCACCAGCACCATAACTAGCTATATCGAGTCCTCCGCAGGCGTCGCCGCCGGAGGCCGCACCGGCGTCACCGCCATCACCACCGGCATCCTCTTCCTGGCCGCCATCTTCATCGCCCCCATCGTCGGCGCCATCCCCGACTTCGCCACCGCCCCCGCCCTCATCCTCGTCGGCGCCCTCATGCTAGCCGGCGTCTCCTCCATCGATTGGATCGAACCCCGCATAGCGATCCCTGCCTTCCTCACCCTCATCACCATCCCCCTCACCTACTCCATCGCCACCGGCCTCTCCTTCGGCCTCATCAGCTTTGCGATTCTGGAAATCGCAACCGGCCGCGCCCGCCGCCAACACTGGATGCTCTACCTCCTCGCCCTCCTCTTTCTCGCCCGTTTCATCTACCTCCGCGCCAGCTGATATAACATCATCCTCGCAAGCCTTCCGTCGCGAAACGTTGCGCCTCTCTTTGCGAACGTTGCGTCAAGGCCTTCGCTCTTTTCTGCACCCTCTCGTCCCACACCCACATCTACCACCCAAGGAGAAACATCATGGACCGCAAAGCATCCGCCCTCTGGAACGGCGACCTCAAGACCGGCAAGGGCACCATCAGCACCCAAAGCAAAACCCTAAACAACGCGCAGTACAGCTTCCATTCCCGCTTCGAAGAAGGAACCGGCACCAACCCCGAAGAGCTCATCGCCGCCGCCCACGCCGGCTGCTTCACCATGGCCTTCGCCAACGAGCTTTCCAAGGCGGGCCACACCGCCACCTCTGTCGCGACCGACGCCATCGTCACCCTCGAGATGCTTCCCACCGGCCCCACCGTCACCAAGATCCACCTCGTCAACAAGTCCGAAGTCCCCGGCATCGACAAAGCAAAGTTCGACGAGGTCGCCGCCGGCGCCAAGGCCAACTGCCCCATCTCCCGCCTCCTCGCCGCCGCAGAGATTACCCTCGACGCCACCTTAGCTTAACTTCATTGCTATCGAAGCCTCCCTTCGCTAGGTCGTTTCCTCGTGCAACGGTCAGTGCGGTAGCATTGGGCGTGCGACTCTGGCTATTTGTCTTCGCCCTCTGGTTCCTCAGTGCAGCGATGCTATCTACGCTGAATCGGGTCGCCCGAGTTGCGTTTGTCGTTCTCGGTCTCGGATTCTTGATTTGGAGACAAAGAATTAAGCAAGAGTGACGTTGGTCCGGTGCGAATTTGTTACCTTCCCACTCCTCTAAGCAAACCCCTTTCTCTGCAACGTGAAGTCATCACGAAGGCCTGCCACCCGGCAGGCCTTTACCCTTCCCCCAACCCTCCATCCTTCGAACCGCATCGTACCTTCAGGCGGCAAGCTCGCCCTCAAGGAGATTCACGATGGAACGCAGCGCATCGGCAATTTGGCATGGCGACCTGAAAAAGGGCACCGGCGCCCTCACTACCCAAAGCCACGTCCTCAACGACACCCCGTACAGCTTCCACACCCGCTTCGAGGACGGCGCCGGCACCAACCCCGAAGAGCTCATCGCCGCCGCCCATGCCGGCTGCTTCACCATGGCTCTCAGCTCCCAACTCACCAGCGCCGAGCACCCGCCCAGCACCATCGAAACCACTGCCACCGTCACCATGGAAACCACAGACGACGGCCCCACGATCACCAAGATCCACCTAAGCACCCACGCCACCATCCCCGGCATCGAGAAGAGCACCTTCGACGAGCTAGCCAAGAAAGCCAAGGACGGGTGCCCCATCTCCCGCCTCCTTAAATCCGCCGAGATCACCCTCGACGCCACCCTCACCTAACCCCTACTCTCCCCCAACACCACAAAGCCCGCCACCATGGCGGGCTTTCGCTTTCTCTACACTCTATCCTCTGCCCTCTATCCCCTTTTTTCTTTCCGCAACCTAACCGTTCCAACATCCCCTTGTCTAACCTCGCGAATGGGAAATTTGGAGCAAGACGCGATCCGGCGTGTCCTCGCCGGCGATCGAGACGCCTTTCGCGTGCTCATGGATCGTCACCTCCCCACCGTTCTTCGCATGACCTATCGCGTCACCGGCAACGCCGTCGACGCCGAGGAGGCAGCACAGGAAGCCTTCCTCCTCGCCTACAAAAAGCTCTCCAGCTTCCGCGAACATTCATCCTTCGGTACCTGGGTCTATCGCATCGCCATGAACTGCTCCCTCAATCTCGTCGAACGCCGCTCCCGCGATCTCGGCTGGGACGCTGTAACCATCGAGCCCGGTTCCACCACCGAAAACCTTGCCGTCTCCCGCGGCCTCACCCCGGAAGCCGAACTCCTCAACACTGAAGCCCTTCGTCGCCGCGAGCGTGCCATGCTCACCCTCACTCCCATGGAACGCACCGCCTTCATCCTCCGCCACATGGAAGATCAACCCATCCAGGTCATCGCCGACGCCCTCGGCGTCCCCGCAAACTCCGCCAAGCAGGCCATCTTCCGCGCCGTCGCCAAACTTCGCCGCGAACTCGCTCCCAAGCCTCTCGCACCCCCCGTCCCCCTCGCCTCCACCGGAAGCACCAAGGACTCCCAATGACCCCCTTCCACCCAGACCTCGAAAACGACGCCGGTCACACCATCGACCAGGATGATCTCATCGCCTTCCACCTCCACGAGCTGTCGCCGCAGCAGGAGCGCGCCCTGCATCGCGTGCTTCAATCAAACCGCCGCCTGCAATCCGAATCCATCGCCATCGCCGCCACCCTGCACGCCTTTCCCAAACACGAACCAGCACTTCCCCTCGACGCTGCCGCCCTCGATCGCCAGTGGCAAACCCTCCGCAGTTCCCTTCCCGCCCACGTTCCCCTAACCGCTGCCCCCCGCAGCCTGTTCCGTCACGCTCTCTTCACCCGCTGGGCACTCCCCACCTTCGCCGCCGCCGCCCTCGTGGGGCTTGCCGCCTTCTTCGCGCTCCACCACACCCCCCACACAAATCCCCCAACCATCGCAACCACGACACCACCTCCCCCACTCCCAACCGTTTCCAGTGCTATACCTTCCTCGAACGCTGTACCCTCCAT
>Ga0302231_10000371_pt1 | contig 35491 bp, 30 predicted proteins | sample II_Palsa_N2_2_FD_193522 | JGI IMG/M metagenome (GOLD analysis project Ga0302231, IMG submission 193522) | Peat permafrost microbial communities from Stordalen Mire near Abisko, Sweden - II_Palsa_N2_2 | ecosystem: Environmental > Terrestrial > Soil > Palsa > Peat permafrost | place: Sweden...
GACCGCGGCCTGCTCCACTTGCGGATTGCTCATTTCAAGCAGTATGGTGTCGGCGTTCACTTGCGATCCCGGAAGCATACGAATGCGGACCACCGTAGCCTCTGTCTCTGCCGGTATTTGACGGGTGAACTCCTGGCTGGGAATCAGGGAGCCGAGCCCTCGCACCTGGCGGAGCATGGAACCGCGTTTCACCGTATCGGTCCAAACCGTGCTGCGTTCAACCTCGGGCGCAGCCGGCTTTAGCCGCGATACACCGATCGTAAGGCCGATAAGAAGCACAATGCCAGCCACCACCCAGGCGATTTGCCGGCGGCGCTTCTGTTGCTTAAACTCGGGTCGAGCGATATCCATCGCAAAAGAACCTGCACGTATCAGGCCGCATGTGAAAGAGAGCTATCCCATTCAAACAACTAGGCGTGTGTCTCAATCGATTTGTCTCGTTCAGATCGCCAGTGTCCGCTAACAAAATCGGGTGTCCATATCTGGACAACTCGGGAAACAACTCGAATATCAATCCGTCCGCAAAGCTTTCATCGGATCGATGGACGCCGCACGCCGCGCTGGCAAGAACGAGGCCACCAGGGCTAATATCAGCACGACGACTGCGGCCATGGCCAGAACAAACGGGTCAAACGGACTTACATCGAACAAGAATGACTGCAGTAAGCGGGAGGCTGCGACCGCACCCAGCAATCCCATTACGCAGCCGGCGATTCCGAGCTTCGCTGCCGACTTGAATACGAGGTTCAGAATTCCCGACCGCTGCGAGCCGAGGGCAATGCGGATGGCCATTTCCTGTTCGCGGAGCGCAGCCGAGAATGCAATCACGCTATAAATCCCCAGGGCAGCCAATAACATAGCGGCGACAGCAAACGCAGAGATAAGCACTGTGTTAAAGCGGCGCTCGGCTTCACTGTCAGAAATCACCTGCCGCATACTTTGGACCTGGTCGAGGGGAAGCTGAGGATCAATGGAACGAACGGTCGCGCGAAGAACGTTCGCCAGCTGCTCAGGCTCAATCGCCGTACGTATAGCTATAAAACCGGTATTGCCTCTAGGAGGATCGACTGGCGAAGCCAAAGAACCCAGTGATGCTTCAAACTGCTCGGCCGGCTGATAATACTGTTCTTTGGCAGGAATGTCGGGCGAGCTTTCCTTGACGTCGGCGACTTCGCCCACAATGGTCATCCAGGGAGTCTGCATCTCCTGCGTGCCGATGCGGAAACGCTTGCCGATCGAATTGGAACCGGGCCAGTAGTGCCCGGCTAATTTATGGTTAACGATCGCGACCAATTGTGAATTCTTAGTGTCGGCCGTCGTAAAGAAACGGCCGACGAGCAAGGGAATGGACATCGCCTGCAGATAATCGCCCTGCACTGCCACGGGAGTTGCAAGATTCATGTTCGCTCCCGGAGGGGCTACGTAGCCATCGGCGACAAAAGTGGTGCTGCTGTTGTTACCTGAAGCCGGCAGAAACGACGTAAGGCCGACCGCCTTGGCGCTGGGAAGTTGCTGCAGGCGGCGAATCAATTCACTGTTGAATTCATTGACCGCCGGCTGCATTGCGTACTGCTTCTGCGGCAATGAGTAGAAAGCCGTCAAGACATGGTCTGGACGGAAACCAAGATTGACGGCGCGCATTTTTTCAAAGCTGCGCAAGAGTAATCCGGAAGAGACCAGGAGCACAAGCGCGATGGAGATCTCGCCAACGACCAATGCGGAGCGGAGCCAGGCATGGCCGCTGCCAGGTGTACCGGTGCGCCCGCCTGCTTTCAGAGTTTCATTCACGCTGGTGCGCAGGGCGGCGAAGGCTGGAGCCAGTCCACAAGCGAGGCCCGTGAGCACCGCCAGCGCGTTGGCAAACAACACAACTCTCCAATCGATGCCAATCTCGTTGATGCGGGGAAGAGTCTCCGGCAACCGGTTGACACCCACGCGCAAACCGATTACCGCCAGCAGCAAGCCGAGGAGGCCTCCACTGACGCTCAGCACCAGGCTTTCCAGAATTGCCTGCCGCAGGAGAACTCCGGAGCTAGCTCCCAGAGCCAGGCGTACCGCCATTTCGCGGCGGCGGCGGATGGCCCGGACCAGCAACAATCCCGCCAGATTGGCGCAGGCGATCAGCAGGACCACCACAATCGCGAGAAACAGAGTTCGAACAAGTTGACGAGACTGTTCCACCGTCTCCTCATGCAAAGAGCGCACTACCGCATGTATTCGCAGACTCGCCATGGTCGCGGGATAGTTGCGCATTATCTCTTGCGCGACGCGCTCGGCATCGCTCTCCGCTTGCGCGGGAGTAATGCCGGGCTTGAGCCTGCCGACCATATTGAAGTTCCACGAGGACGCTCCAGCCGTCGAAAGCTCCTGCTGGGTGAAGCTCATCGGGACCCACAGCTCGCTGTTATTCAAACGTCCCGGCACCAGCGGAAACTCGAAGTTCCGCGGCATCACGCCGATTACTTCATACGGCTTGCGGTCGAGCAGTATCCTGCTTCCGAGCACATGCGGATCGCCGTGCAAACGGGTCTGCCAGAGTGAGTAACTGAGCAGCGTTACCGGGTCCTTTCTGTCATCTTCCTGCTGCGTGAAAAACCGTCCCATCAAGGGCGTCACCTGTAGGGCTGGAAATACTCCCCCGGAGAGTCGCGCGCCGTTGACCGGTGCCGGCTCGCCCACACCTGAAAGCTCATAACCGGTCTGCGTATACCCGCCGAGACTTTCGAAACTGTGTGTATCCCGCCCGTAGGCTTGGATATCCCGAGCGGTAACCCCAACTTCCCCGTTTCCGCCTACATCTGCACCTTGGAGAGTATCTGCAATGGCTACTAGCCTATCGGGTTGCGGAAATGCCAGCGGGCGCAACAGTACACCTTCCACGATGGAGAAAATGGCGGTCGTGGCGCCGATGCCAAGAGCCAGCATCAACAGCGCCATAGCGGTGAAGCCCGGAGATTTCAGCAAATGGCGGATTGCGATCCGGAGGTGATGGAAAGGCATTTGGTCCTCGCTGGATAGGTGGAGAATTATATAGCACAACTGTAGGCGTACAAGGATGGAGTAAGTCAGCGCACTAACATCAGTACGTTCATGCCGACCTCCAGAGAGTGCGGCGAAATGCTAACAGACGAGTCGATTGTGTTCCGCCGATAGTGTGCCCGCCCTAACGCAGATCACAAGTGAATTCTTTTCAATCATGGTTTCCAGAACAATACCTTCTTGACATCGTTCATCTATTTGGAGTACGGTTTCGCCCCATGTTTGGTGCACAGGCCTAAACGAGGCCGGAAAGAGAATGGACCGTCCATGACGACGTTTAATAAGTTGCTGTCGAGCCTGCTCCTGTTGGCCATCGCAGTCGTGCCCGCCCTGGCTGAAAGCAACGAAGCGAAACCGGCAAAAGAAACTTCAGCCAATGCGACTTCCGCAGATCCTGCTCCCGCTCCGGCCAGCCCAAGCCTGGCTCCGGCCGCTGCAAACGGTAACGTTACCGCATTGCTCGGGGTTCTGGTCATGAAAGGAGTACTTGCGCCCACCGAAGCCAACGCAATTCGCAACGCTACTCCCGACACCGAATTTCAACTCCTGGTGGAAGCGCTTAATCGTAAAGGCGTACTGAACGCGGCGGATTTATCCGCAGCCGCGAAACCAACGGTGCAACCTGCAGCCCCGGCAGCAGCGTCCGTCGCGCCTGGAGAAACTGCTTCGGCGGCGCTCGCAAGTCCGGATGCCTCGCCGCAAGCCCAAACCCAGCCGCAGCCGCCTCTTCCCTCGCGGGTAGCAGGCGAGCTGAAGCCTCCTCCAGCTTCGGTGGCGCCGGCAATTGCTCCGGTCCGGGTGTTTCCGGTTGACGCGCCCAAGACCGGCGCCTTGGCTGGCATAAAAGCGGGCCCGATCACGCTTGCTCCTTACGGCTTTATCAAGGCTACGGTCATCCACGACAGCAGCGACCCCGATGGTGATGACTTCCCATTTCCCGGCATATGGCTGAATGCAGGGGGTAACTCGACCTTCAATACCGGCCCAACCGAGGATCCCGAAGTCCACGTCAAGGCGCGCTCCACCCGCTTCGGGCTTAACCTGGAATGGCCGGACATGTCGAAAAACCTGACGCTGACTGGCAAGATCGAGGGCGATTTCGAAGGCAACTTCAGTGAAGTCGACAACCGCGACGTCACCTCGATTCGCAACAGTGAACCGCAATTACGTTTGGCCTTCGTCCGCATGGATTACCACGCCAGCGAAAACACCGATCTTTTCTTCGTAGGTGGGCAGGACTGGACGCTCTTCGGCTCCGGCGCACTGATGAATATAGTGGAAACGACGTTCAACGGCGCATTTTGGGGCAACATTTACACCCGTTCGCCACAACTGCGGGTGGGCTTCATCCAGACGCTGGAGAAGGACCGCCACGTCAACCTCGAGGGTCAATTTGGGGTCATGATGCCGAGCTCGGGTCAAATCCTGAAGCTCGGGAACGATGCCGGTAACGGGCTTGCGGCCCAACTCGGGCAAGGCGAACGCGAGGGCGCCGACTCCGATCGTCCCGAGTGGGAAGGCAGAGCGGCATTGAGTTACCAGGTTGACAAGGCCACGGGTGTCGCGCCGGCGCAAATCGCCCTGGCTGGATTCCATTCCCGGCGCACGTCGATCGTTCCCAACTCGGATTACTGCCCCTTGACAGGTTGCCCCGCAACAAACCCAGACGGCACTCCGACCCCAGCGAACTACCAGGCTGCCTTCCCGAACGGCTTTCAAGCTTCCAGCCCCATGTGGGGCGGCCAAATCGTGGCGCAATTGCCCACCCGTTGGTTTACCTTAGTAGCGACCGCCTACCGCGGAGGCGACTTGCGCTTCTACCTCGGCGGCCAACTCAATACTTTCGCCACCGATACGGGCGGACTGAAGAACGTCGTAGGTCCCTTCGAAACCGCCGACGGCGGTCCGCTGGCTGCGGCCGGTGGCGCCGTCCTCGGGACCAACGCGGCAGGACAGGTTGTGGTTGCTCCGCAGAGGCCCATCCGGGCATTTGGCGGATTCGTCCAGCTCGGTTTGCCGCTTTCCCGCTGGTTCAATGCCGACCCGAAAGGCCACAATGCGGGCTGGCAACTTCACTTCACCGTCGGCAAAGACCAGGTGAATGATCGCGACCTGAATAATCCCGGATTCACCAGCAATGCCAATATTGTGGCGCCATTGCCACTTCTGATGGGCAAGAGCGCCATCGCAACCCTGTACTACAAACTCAATACTTGGGCCACGTTCGCCTTCGAGCAGTCGATCTACGCCACCCGTGCGGAGGACCACATCCCGCTGTACACAATCGACGGAGTTGGATCCAACGAATGGCAAGATCACCGTACCGAATTCGGGCCCATCTTTACGTTCTAACGTTCTAGACCGAATCCTTCATCCCCTGCGGGCCCAAACCGGGTCCGCCGGGGGCTGCTGGTTGGGATCGCTGAAATGTCTGGTGCGGGATTGAGGGCGCTGGCTACCAAAGAACGGGGGCGGCTCTATCCGGGCTATGGCCCGCAGTTGAGTCTGTCCTCACAAACTTCCTCCAGCAGGGAAAGCTTGTGCAAGCCACGCCCAGGAGAGCAAAATGTACCGAAACTGCGAGACTGGCTTGCAGAGTCGTTCGGGAAAAATTGGGTATGCGACAGATGCTCGCAGTGTTTGGAGAGATGGTTTGATGAGTATGCGTAGGATAGCAGTTTTGCAGGCAGGTCTCTTGTTGGCGGCGGTGTTAGCGAATGCTGACTCCCCGAAAAACACGCTTCGGATCACTGTTCTGGATTCTGTAACTCGATCGTCGGCCCCTGACAACAACAACGGCGTCCCCCAGAATTGCGAACAACTTACTTTCGACGCATATTGCCGTTCCACTACGAACGTGCCATTAGTGAGTACTCTCCTTGTACAGGAAGACAACGAGCCGCCATTCCGTATCAGTTGCACCATCGAATCGAAATACTCCAGATGCATTCCGCTACCAAAGGGCGAAAGTTTCGACGCCAAAAGAGAGAAACACGGCCTTGCGGTTTACTACGTGGATGACAAGGGCAAGGAGCGAAAGCAGTTGTACACGTTGGTAGATACGGACGGAAAGGCCGGTCGGCCGGCGGCTGCGGCCACCGTAGCGACTGAGCCAGTGCCGGCGCCGCACACCGCGCCAGCAGCTCAGAATTCCCCGGCCCCAGCACCTCCGCCTGCCGCCGCGCCCAGCCGTCTCCCGGAAAAAGCAGGAGAGAAGGTGAAGTGTAATTTCACCTCGACACCCGCCGGCGCCGAAGTCAATCTTGACGGTAAGTACGTGGGCAGCACACCGTCGGAAATCGCGGTGACTCCGGGTACACACGTTGTGATCTTTTCCATGCCGGGATTCACGCAGTGGCAGCGGGAACTCACGGTGTTTCCCGGATCGGAATTGACGGTAAGCGCAATTTTGCAGAAGTAGAAGCACAATGACTGATGTGAGATGGTCTCTGCGAAAGAATTTTCATAATTGTTTTGTACGCATCTGGGGATCCAAAATCGACTACTTCAGGTAAATGGAGAAAAACTATGGCGACTGCTGCGCAAATGCCGGGAACCAGCAACACCGAGTACAGCATCTGGCGCGTGATCATGGCCTCGTCGGTCGGCACCATGATCGAGTGGTATGACTTCTACATTTTCGGCAGTCTGACGGCCATCCTGGCGCTGAAGTTTTATCCACCAGGCAACGATACGTTTGCCTACCTCGCTTATCTCGCGACCTTTGCGGTCGGCTTTCTGGTGCGACCCTTCGGCGCACTGTTCTTCGGCCGTATCGGCGATCTAGTCGGGCGCAAGTATGCCTTTATCGTGACGCTCTCCATCATGGGCTTCTCGACGTTCGCCATCGGCCTGTTGCCCTCCTACGCGACGGCAGGCTGGTTCGCACCGATTGTGCTGCTTGGAATTCGCATCTTACAAGGGCTGGCGCTGGGTGGAGAATACGGCGGCGCTGCGGTTTACGTGGGCGAGCACGTTCCCGATAACAAGCGCGGCTTCTATACCAGCTTCATCCAGATCACAGCTACGCTGGGCCTTTTCGTCTCGCTGATCGTGATTCTGATTACGCAGAACTCTATGTCGAAGGAAGACTTCTCGGCTTACGGCTGGCGCATTCCCTTCCTGGTCTCCATCTTCCTGGTGCTGATCTCACTCTACATCCGCCTGAAGATGAAGGAGTCGCCGATCTTCGCGCAACTCAAGGCCTCGGGAATGACCTCCACCCAACCGCTCAAGGACGCATTCACCAAATGGGCGAATCTGAAGCTGGTCCTCATTTCGCTTTTCGGAGCGACCGCAGGCCAAGGCGTCGTCTGGTATACCGGGCAGTTCTACGCCCTGTTCTATATGCAGACCGTCCTGAAAGTGAATGTCAAGACTGCGAACATCGTGGTCGCGATCGCCCTGCTTTGTGGGATGCCGTTCTTCACGGTAGTGGGAGCACTCTCCGACCGCGTCGGCCGGAAGAAGCTCATGATGGCGGGCTGCCTGCTTGCAGTGCTTACTTACATCCCGATTTACAAGGCCATGGAACGGGCTGTGGGAAATAATGTTGTCACGGTAAAATCGACTCGCAATAAAGTGACGGGCGCGATCGGGCTCACTGCCATGACGACAGACGCGACTGGCGTACTGGTGCCAGCCAAGGAAGCCCCGAATCCGGACACCACCATGTTGGTGGTGCTGATTTTCATTCAGGTTTTGTATGTATGTCTGGTGTACGGTCCCATCGCCGCTTACCTGATTGAGGCTTTCCCCGCGAAGATTCGCTATACTTCCCTTTCTCTGCCGTATCACATAGGGAACGGGGTGTTTGGCGGATTGCTGCCCTTGATCGGCCTGTCGTCCGTGGCCTGGCACGGCAATATCTACGCTGGTCTCTATTACCCGATGATTGTGGCCGGCGTGACGTTTATCGTAGGTAGCCTTCTGCTGAAGGAGACGCACGGGAATCGCATTTGGGACGAGACCGGAGGAAAAGCGGCGGCGGCGGACTAATGCGCGGTTCTAACTCGCTATTCACAAGACCTTGGCAGATAGCTTCCACAGTCTGCCAAGGGGTTCTTGCTGCGCTCTCCCGTGGAAAGCAATTGCATTCACAAGTCCGATGCTTTGCATCGAAATTATTAATCGGAAGTAAGTTGACGAATCCCGCGGTCTCGGCCTAGCATCCAAATCAGCATGATCAGTTTCGGCAATTTTCGCCAAGAGTGCATGTGTGCATGTTGTTGTTGCGCATTCGTGTACTCTGGCGAGGATAAATTGCTGACTTAAGACTTTTCTAGTTATCGGCACTTATACCCACCGCCAGACATTCTGGCGGTGGGTTTTTCTTTTTGGCGGCCAATTATGACGGTTACAGAAACTAAAGCACAGAAGTCCGAGCGGCTGAAGCGCGCTATGAATCCGTGGCAAGGCTTGGCAGAAATTCGCCGTTTTGCTCGGGAAGGCTTCGACTCGATCCCCCCAGAATGGATCGGCACATATTTTCGCTGGTGGGGAGTGTACACACAGGGCGATGGCGCCGGCGTGGTGGGCGGTCAAGGCGGCATGGGGCGAGCACTGCCGTTCTTTATGCTGCGGATTCGCATCCCCAATGGCTTGCTGCGATCTGATCAACTTCGCACCATCGCCAGCCTCACCCGCCGGTATGCCCGCGGTACGGCCGACCTCACGGTGCGGCAAAATGTTCAACTGCACTGGATCACGATCGAGGATCTGCCGGAAGTGCTGGAAGAACTTTGGCGCGTCGGTCTGAATACCACCGGCTCTTGCGGCGATGTCACGCGCAACATTACGGGCTGCCCTGTCGCTGGCGTCGATGCAGATGAGATTTGCGATGCATCGTCGCTCGCGCTGGAAGTGGATCGCATGCTGGCGGGCAATGCCGAGTTCTATAACCTGCCACGCAAGTTCAAGATTTCGATCACGGGCTGCCGAGTGTGGTGCCCGTACCCGGAGATTAATGATGTCGGCCTCACTGCCGTTCAGCGCGTGCTCCACGGTAAATCCGAGATCGGATTCGCACTGCGCGTGGGTGGCGGGCTCTCGACGGAGCCTTATCTGGGCGTGCCGCTGAATGCTTTTGTACGCTGGAATCAGGTTCTTCCGGTAATCAGGGGAATCGCAGAGTTGTTTCGTGACTCAGAACCATTGCGCGAACATCGCGAAAGAGCGCGGCTGAAATTTCTTTTCCTGCGCCATGGTTGGATGCCGGATGATTTCCAAAAAGATCTGGAACGGCGGATCGGATTCCAACTGGATCCCGCCGAACCCGACAATCCTCCAGCCGACGTTTATCGCGATCATATCGGCATCCATCCGCAAAAACAGCCAAGCTACTGCTATGTCGGGTCTGCCGTTCTGCGCGGCCGAATCACTCCCGAGCAAATGGATGCCGCTGCGGACCTTGCCGAGCGCTTCGCCGGAGGCGAATTGCGCACCACCAACATGCAGAACCTGCTAATCATCAACGTCCCCCGTTTGCGCGCGGACGAATTGGCAAAAGAGCTAGGGGCAATCGGGCTGCCCGTAGGCGGTTCGCCGTTTTTCCGCGGAGCCATCGCTTGCAGCGGCAGCGAGTTTTGCAAGCTTGCCATCACGGAGACAAAAACTTTCTCGCGCTGGTTGGTCGAGGAGTTGGAGGAACGTTTGCCCGGTTTTGAGCAGCACCTGAAACTGCATGTCACAGGCTGCCCCAACAGCTGCGGTCAACATTGGATCGCCGACATCGGAATCGAAGGCAAGAAACTGAAGGTTAACGGCCAGATGATGGATGCCTACTATTTTTGCCTGGGCGGAGCGCTCGGCTTGAATCAGTCGATTGCGCGCCCGGTTGGATACCGTTGCCTGGCGACGGAGGTTCCGGGAGCGATTGAGCGGCTGCTGCGCAGATACCTCGCCGATAGCGACGTCGGCGAGAATCTCCGGCACTTCTTTGCCAGACACAGCGACGCGGAATTGCGGGACTACCTAGCTGGACAAACGGTAGATGCAGTCGCGCGCGATCTGCCCGAGGGACGCGTGCCTAGCGGCGTGGAAGGCTGAACGAGAAGATGAGCGACTTATTTCCCATGTTCCTGAAACTCGACGGCAAACGGTGCCTGGTAGTCGGCGCGGGGAAGGTCGGCGAACCGAAGATCGCCAGCCTCATCGGCACCGGCGCCCATATCCACGTCATTGCTTTGGAAGCAAGCGTAGCTGTCCATGAGTGGGCAAGAGAGGGAAAGATCAGCCTCGAACTCCGCGGCTTTTGTGCGCAAGATCTCGATCGAACGTTTTTGGCGGTTGTGGCCACGGCATCGCGCGAGCTCAACGAACTCATTTATCGCGAAGCGCAGGCGCGTGGGGTTCTGTGCAACGTGGTGGATGTTCCCGAATATTGCGGCTTCTATTATCCCGCCGTGGTGCGGCGCGGCGATCTTCAGATCGCAGTTTCCACCAGCGGGCATAGTCCATCTCTAGCTCAAAGAATTCGGCAGCAGCTCGAACGGCAGTTTGGTCCTGGGTACGCGGACTGGGTCGCGGAACTCGGAGCGACAAGAAAGCTTGTACTCGCCAGCACTCTGGATTCGCAACGCAAGCGCGAGTTGCTGCACTCGCTGGCCAGCCGCGAGGCTCTGTACGCCGCATTGGCCGAAGAATCCGCAACCAAGGCGAGGGAGGAAATCGAAATTGCTGAGAACAACAGGAGGGTAACGGCATGAACGGAAAAGTCTATTTGGTGGGCGCAGGTCCGGGTGATCCCGAACTGCTCACTGTGAAAGCGCTACGGCTTCTGCAAACCGCCGGCGCGGTGCTGCACGATGATCTAGTCGCGCCTGAAATATTAGAGTTAATCCCCTCCGCCGCCCGGGTGCAAAACGTGGGAAAACGCTGCGGAAAGAAGGCCATGCGCCAGGAGGAAATCAATTTTCTAATGGTGGCGCTGGCGGCCTCCGGAGTTCAAGTGGTACGGCTGAAGAGCGGCGATCCATTAATCTTCGGCCGGGCCGGGGAGGAAATTGAAGCTCTGCGGCGGTCGAACATCGCGTACGAAATTGTTCCCGGCGTGACCTCGGCTCTGGGCGCCGCGGCTGCAGCCGGAATTCCTCTCACGCATCGGCAACAATCTTCTACGCTCATTCTGACCGCAGGTCACCGCGCGTCCGAGAACTCCGATACGGCATGGAGCAACCTTGCCGCAAGCGACTCGACGCTTGTCGTCTACATGCCCGGCCACGAGTATGCTGAGCTGGCCGCCAGGCTCTCGTCTGCCGGATTTACTGAAGACACGCCGTGCGCAATTATTTCGCGGGCAACCACGCCTCGACAGAGGGTCCACCGCACAACGATTTCAGGTCTCCATCTCTCGCCCACGCTGCCAGCACCAACCCTGCTGCTGGTCGGTAAAGTAGTGCAGTTCGCCGATCCTGCTGCCGAGCAACCGGAAGCAACTTTTCCTGCGATGGATCAAGTATTGACGATGCAAGAGGAACAGTTGGCATGAAAGAAAACATCTCGCAACTACAGGCCGCCGCCGAGCGCTGGACGCCGGAGCGCATTCTGGACTGGGCCTTTGAGACCTTCGGAGGCTCCGTCGCAATCTCTTCCGCTTTCGGCGCAGAAGGCATGGTCCTGATTGACATTGCCTCGCGCGTTCGGCAGACTTTTCGCCTCTTTACTCTGGATACGGAATTTCTTTTCCCCGAGACCTACAACCTGATGGACGAGGTCGAACAACGCTACGGCATCGCGATTGAAAGGGTATACCCGTTGATTTCGCCGGAGGAACAGGAACACGCTCACGGTCCGGCGCTGTGGCAGCGTAATCCCGATCAATGCTGCAACATGAGAAAAGTCGAGCCGCTCCGCCGCAAGCTGGGCGAACTGCAAGCCTGGATCACCAGCATCCGCCGCGATCAGACCGCGGCCCGGGCCAGCGCCGGTAAAATTGAATGGGACGAGAAATTTAGCCTGGTCAAGATCAATCCCATCGCCGATTGGAATTCAAAACAAGTGTGGCAATACATCCGCGAACACGACACGCCGTACAATTCGCTGCACGACCGCAGCTATCCCAGCATCGGCTGCACCCATTGCACACGCCCCGTGCGGCCGGAAGAAGACCCAAGAGCAGGCCGTTGGTCGGGGTCCTCCAAGACGGAGTGCGGGCTGCATGTCATTCAGCCGTTGCCCGGTCTTCCAGAAGCAGGTGCATAAGCCGCTTCAACATATACACCTGCTTGCATTATGTCGCTCTTTCGCCCGGTCGAAACCGTGCCCGAAAAAAGCGCCTGTGGAAGTAGCGGCCCAGGCCTAGCAGCCAGTTACGCTAAGTCCAGACTCTTGAGTTCGCCCAGAAGTGCCTTTTCTACTTTGATCTGGAGTGCTGCGGGCAACTTCTTTCCTTCCGAAGTCAAATAGAAGGTATCGATCGCCATCTGTCCCTCGGTATCGATCAAGGCGATTTCGATGTTGCAGTGCTGCCGCGACAGGCAAGAACTCACTCGATGTAATAACCGCGGCCGGTCCTGAGCGATCACTTGCAGCAGCGTAGTCGTGGATGAGCACACATCGTCAAAATCAATGCGAGTCTCTACCACGACCTTTGCCTTGCTATGCTTTTCGCTGCGCTGGCGATCGCGCAGCATGCGGTCCAGATCCGCTTCGCCCGCCAAGACTGCAGAAATGCTTTTCTTGAATCGATCCCATTCTGAAAGGTTCAGTTCCAGCGTGCGAAAGCGGTCGGTGAAATAAAGCGAGTCTACTACCGTTCCGGCCTGATTCGAAAAAGCGTTTGCCTTGACGATATTCATGCCCCAAGCGGCGAGCACACCGGTCAGGGTCGCGAACAGTGACGGCCGATCTTTTGTAATTAGCGTCAGCTCATACCAATGGCGGCCACGCTTAAGGTCCACCTGAACGGCATCGTGGCCGATCTGTTCCGCCATTGCCATGTGCCGCATCACTTCCTCGGCGGAGTGGACTAGTAAATATCTCTGCGGAAAACCTTCGACAAAATTCCTGAACTTGGCGCTCATCACCGGAGCCAGGCTGCGCAAGCGCGCCAGTTTTTCGTCGCTGACATCGCCGTGGACCCGATGGTCGGCGCTGCGATTTAAATAGTTGGCGGCGCCAATATAGAGCTGCCAAACATTTTCCGCCTTCCAGGGGGTGAGCGCCTCTGGATTTACTGCCTTTATGTCCGCATAGGTCAGCAGACACAACATCTTCAGGCGCTCGGGAGTGCCCATTTTTTCGGCGAAGGCCGCCACTGTTTCGGGATTGAAAATATCGCGCCGCAGTTGGGCTGACATTTCCAGATGGCTGCCAATCAGAAACAAGACGACGGCACGCTCTCCGGGCTCAACATCAAGGCGATCCAGGCAGCTGTCGGCGATCTCAAGGCTGGCCTCCACGTGATTGCGGCCGGACACGCCCTTTCCCGTGTCGTGCAGCAACAGTGCGAGATAAAGCAATTCCGGATCTTCCAGCTCGCCGAGCAGCTCCGCGTAGCGCTTGTCCCATTCCGATTTCGATTGGTTCAGGCGATGGAGAGTTTCGATGGCGAGAATCGAGTGCTCGTCCACGGTGAAGCGGTGATAGAAGTCGCGGACCACTAGAGAATCGATGGGCTTCAGCTCCGGCAACAGCAGCGTCAGCAGGCGCAACGAGTGCATGGCTCGCAGCGCCTCGGCGGCATGAGGCTGGAGCAGCGTTTCCTGCAGGTAGAGCCATAGCTCGGCCCCTCGCGGCGGGGTCACGGCCAACGCCGGAAGAGCTTGTTCAATGCGGTGCTCGGTAGTCGCGCTCAATTTCAATCCGTGATGCGCCATAAAATGAAACAGGCGCAAGAGCATCTCCGGATCCTGCAAGGATGAAGACTGTTGCAGAAAAATTAAGCCATCCACTACGGAAAAATCTGGATGCGAGGGCCGCGAGCGCCAGTTCTGAAATTGGCGGCGCAAGGCAGACCACGACTCGGGAATTTCTTCCATTAACTGAGTCGCCGTACGTTGCACGGCGCGGGCATGCCCGAAGTAGATGCGCATCCAATCGGCGGCGCTGAGATTGGCGGAATCTGAAGCGCCAATTTTCCGTGCGGCGGCTTCATCCTGAGCTTCCCAGCTGAGCGCATTGTCATCGCGCCCGTGGCGAAAGTGCAGGAAGCAGCGCGCGGCCATCAGAAATTCAAGAGCCGCTTCGAGTTGCTTTCGCACCGAGGTTCGCAGTGAACTGGCGTGAGGCCAGTCGCCCAGCTTGCTCATAGCCGAAATCAAAGCGAGCCAGCTAGCCACATTGCAATCACGAAGGCCGCCAGGCGTCTCTTTCAAGTTCGGCTCGAGATGGAATACGGTGTGGCCGAACTTTCCGTGGCGCTCCTGGGTTACTTCAGCAAGACCCTGCAACAGAGCTTTCGATTCCCGCGCCACCAGCTTGGGAATCGACTTGTCGTGAAGGCGCGCAAACAATTCCCGATCACCCGCCAGAAAACGGCAATCAAGCAAAGAGATTGTGAATTCGGTATTGTTGGGATCGTAACGGTCGCACTCCGCCAGGGTTCGCGACGCTGGACTCAGTCTGAGTTTAAGATCCCACAGCTCCTGCGAGAAGCGCTGCACCGATTCTCTATGAGTCTCTTCGGCTGCGCGATCGGCAAAGAGGAAAAGGATATCTATATCGGAATAAGGAAACAGCCATCCGCGACCGAACCCTCCGGTGGCAACCAACGCAAACCCATGAGAGCCCGACTGACCGGGAAAGATAAATTCGCGCCACAGGCGGCTGAGGATATCTTCGATGAGCAGGGTTCGTTGAGCGACGGCGGCCCGGCCATCTCCGTTTGCCGCGAAGTCACCCGCGATCCGCTCCGAAGCGGCGACGAGAAAACTCCGCAATTCACCGATCCGTGAAGGCGCTGCCGTCATGACGAGGAGTCAACCGGTAGATGATCGAAGCTCAATGTTGGCCGCCCTATAGCGATTCCTACAATGCTCCTTCGCCCCGCTCGTCATTGCGGATGCGAATCGCCTCATCCACGCGCGTAAGAAAAATCTTACCGTCGCCGATTTTTCCTGTGCGCGCCGCGCCCACGATAGCTTGCACTGCCTTCTCCACCAAGGTATCTGGCAGCACCACTTCCAGCTTAGTTTTGGGAATCAGGTCTACACTATACTCGCGTCCGCGATAGACCTCGGTATGACCCTTTTGGCGCCCATGGCCACGGACCTCGATTACGGTCATGCCTTCCACGCCAACTTCCTGTAGCGCACTTTTCACCGCTTCGAGTTTGGAGTTTTGGATGACTGCTTCAACTTTCGTCATGATATTGTTGTCGAACTCTTACCCCCTCCGCTCAGACGGCGAGCGTATGAAGTTCCATCTCTCCCAGTTGTATTCTTTTTGAGCCTGTGGCGACAAGTCCAAGTCTTGCATCTCTCTGTCCCGGGTTTACAGGCAACCTCGGCGATAAACAGATGTTACGCGTTAACCACCGCCTGGCGAGGGCAATCAAAGTCGATTTGGCCGCGAACCGGCCGCGCGCCCACTCTAACGCCTGGCGCGATTTTACGGAAATCGAAACTATTTATCACTCGGATCGGGATTTGCTATCTGGCCTGCTGGTTCCCAGTTTAGCTGTGAACGTGAAGAGCAATGAGCAGGGGGCATGCTTTCAAAGAGCAGCCGCACTTCAAGCGTGGACCGTGTAGTCTTCGCCGGTAATGACAGACGTTGGGGAGAGCATGCAGCAGCCGTCACCCAAGCCGGAAATCTTGTTTTTGAAGTTCCCCGCCACCATATTGCAGATTTCGCTAGTTGCAAATTCGAGGAATGGAAGCCAATGTTGGTGCTGCTTTTCGGCGGCGAGGACAGGATGGTTAGAATTCATTTGCCTTCCAGTGATGGGACATCAGACTTAAGGCTGAATTCGGTCTTGTAAGTGCAGCCGTCGGCCTTGGTATCAGCCTGCCTTTGAGACATCGGCAGAAAACAACCAGGCTTTAGGAACCGCATAGTGGCCCACCGGAAGCCGCAGGTACGGCCCATCTTGCCGTTTTACTGATAGTCTCAAGATGAATACTAGGAGATCCGGAGCCGTTGCCACCCATCATCAATGCGCAGGGCATTTCGAAGCATTTCGGAGTAAACCCGCTGTTCCAAAACGTCTCATTTACCGTTTCCGAGGGCGACCGAATTGGCCTGATTGGGCCAAACGGCTCGGGCAAATCCACCTTGCTGCGAATTCTTGCCGGGGAGGTGCGGCCTGACAGTGGAGAGATTGCCGTCCGCAAGCGGGTTCGCCTTAGTTGCGTCGAGCAGGACTCGAAATTCAAGTCCGGCGATACTGTGCGTTCCGTGACGCAGGGCGCAATGGAGCGCGCCGCGGTACCAGAATCGGAACGCGGCACGCGTTTCGCCGAGACACTCGGCCGCGCCGGATTCGAAAACCTTGAGGCCGAAGCGCTGGCGCTGTCTGGAGGATGGCAGAAGCGCTTAGCCATCGTGGAGGCAGTAGTTCAGTCGCCCGATATTCTCTTGCTCGATGAACCCACGAATCACCTTGATTTGGCGGCAATCGAGTGGCTGGAAGCGCTGCTGCAGGTGGCGCCGTTCGCCTGTGTGGTGGTCAGTCACGACCGCTACTTTCTGGAAAATGTCGCCACCGACATGGCCGAATTGAACCGGACTTATCCCGACGGATTGCTGCGGGTTGCGGGAAGCTACAGCGGATTTCTGGAGAAGAAAGAAGAATTCCTCCATGCGCAATCGAAACGGCAAGAAGCGCTGGAAAACCTGGTTCATAGGGAAATCGAATGGCTGCGACGGGGAGCGAAAGCAAGGACAAGAAAATCCAAAGCGCGGATCGATAAAGCGGGAGAGTTAATGGGTGAGTTGGCGGACTTGAATTCGAGAAGCCGCACCGGCACCGCGCTGATTGATTTTTCAGCCACCGATCGAAAGACCAAGCGCCTGATAGAACTGGAGGACGTTTCCTTTGAGGTGGAGGATCGCAAATTATTCAGTGGGCTTAACTTCGTCATCACAGCCGGGATGAGAGTGGGTTTGGTGGGACCGAACGGCAGCGGCAAGACCAGTCTGCTTAGACTCTTGCGCGGCGAGTCGGTTCAGGCCAATGGCCAAGTTCGGCGCGCCGACCGCTTGCGTATCGTATATTTCGATCAAACCCGCGAACTCGACCCGGATATAACTTTGCGTCGTGCTCTGGCTCCGGAAGGAGATTCGGTCATCTATCAAGATCGCTTGACCCACGTAGCATCCTGGGCGGCGAAATTCCTCTTTACCGGCGAACAACTCAATCAGCCGGTGGGCAAACTATCCGGAGGGGAACGCGCGCGGGTTTTGATTGCGCAGCTCATGTTGCAGCCTGCCGACGTTCTGCTGCTCGATGAACCCACCAACGATCTGGATATTCCGACCTTGGACATCCTTGAAGAAAGCTTGCTGGAGTTTCAGGGCTCCCTGGTTCTGGTTACTCACGATCGCTATATGCTGGATCGTGTTTCGACCGTGGTGGTGGGACTCGACGGGCTGGGTGGCATAGGAATGTTTGCGGATTATTCACAGTGGGAACGATGGCTGGAAGAACGCGAACACACGGCGGCATCGAAAAGCGGCGAAAAGTCTTCCCAGCCAGTCGGCAGTGACCGGGAACGCCCATCGCCCGGAAGAAAAAAACTGTCTTACCTGGAGGCCCGTGAATACGAAACCATCGAGCAGCGGGTCGCCGATGCTGAGGAAGTATTGCAAGCCAAGCGGTTGCAACTGGAAGATCTGGCCATCGTCTGCGACAGTGAACGTTTGATCGCGGCCCAGGCGGAGATGGAGGAAGCTCAGGACAAAGTAGACACGCTTTATGCGCGCTGGGCGGAACTGGAAAAGAAGAAGAGTTGAAACTCACGACGCCAGACAGAAAGCGATAATCGTATTGCCTCGAGTCCCCGTGGATTTTTCTAATTCTTCCAACAGCGCCGCTTCCAGGTTGTCGGGGTCGGGCTTCATCTCGCAAGCGGCGATTTCCTTATCCGTCGCGCCGTGGAAGCAGAGCTCGCACACTCCCAGTCCCCCTTCGGAGCGAACTGGCGGGCCGAAGACGCGGCAGGTTATGGGGCGTGATTCATAGAGTTCGCAGCAGCCGGTTCTGGGGTCAAGCGCAGGGCAGGGTTCGTCATTCGCGAAATCTGAAAACCTGTCATCCCCTTCACCCAGCAAGCCGCTTGCGCAGTCGCCCGGAAAATCCGCCGACAGGCGAGCCACCGCGTCTCGCGCCCGCGCACGAATGGCCTCGGCACGTTTTGGCGAGTTCAACTCAAGTTCAGCCAGCCCCCGGCGCAATCGCGCGGCGTCGAGTTGATTGATTGGAAACGCTCCGATGCAGCACTGGGTGCAGCCCGGACGGCATACCAGCCACTCGCCGCTGCGGCGCGTCGTGTCGGCCAACGCCGCATCCACAATCTGTATCAGAGCCTGGTCATCGAAAGCTGGAGCCGTCCGCCGCATAGCGATTCTCAAATCATACAGCCGAATCGATGAGCGAATGGCAGCGGCAGGAAGCCGGACCCGTTCAGTCTCCCGAAGCGACGGAGCCGCATGGTGCTTGGCTCCAGTCGCTGGAAGCGCCCACCCTTCCCCCCGGCGGTGTGGCGCTTCCTCGGGATCCCGCGTTCACGGAAAGCCAATGGCTGGAGATCACCCATGAAAACCGGCTATTGGTTTATCCATGAACTAACTACACCGGCATAGTGGCAATCCCGCCGAAAACGTTTCACTCCAAATGGATTTTTTTCTGATCCCAACATCCAACTGGACTAGTGTCCGCGATTTGGTAAGATAGCTGCCACTTAAGCCTCATTGCTCGCGGAGCGACTCGTGGAGTTTCATGCCTTTGACAGGCATTATCTCGAACAGCTTAGTTCTGGAGATTTCAGGACGCAGGAGCACTTCGTCTCCTATTTCAGCGAACTGATCCGCCTGAAACTGGGCAAACGCCTGCGCTCCCGGTCGGAAGTGGAAGATGCCCGCCAGGAGACCTTCGTTCGGGTCTTTACCAAGCTGCGAAAACAAGATGGGATCAGGGAGCCGGAACGGCTTGGCGCCTTCGTTAATTCCGTCTGCAACAATGTTCTGCTGGAATACTACCGTGCATCTTCGCAGGAGGCCCCGGGAGGTGACGAGGAAGCGGAAAGCAATATCCCCGACCCCGCCATCAGCGCGCTGGATGTGATTGCCCAGCAGCAAGCGCAAGAGAGCGTTCGCGCGACCCTCGATGAGTTATCCGAAAAAGATCGGCGGTTGCTCAAGGCTGTTTTTCTCGAAGAACGCGATAAAGACGAGGTCTGCCGCGATTCCGGAGTGGACCGGGAGTATTTAAGAGTCCTCCTGCACCGCGCCAAGAAGTCCTTTAAGTCTATGTATTTGAAGAAGATGAACAAAAAGCCGGGCAGGAAATAAATAACCGTAACGTTTGGCTGCCATTCGCCACTATCTGTATATGAGGAGCCCAATCGGTCATGAATCATAATGAGGCGAGCCGCTTGATGGCCAGTGAGAAATACCTTCTCGACGAACTTTCCCCCGCCGAGATGGAGGCGTTCGAGGAACATCTTTTTGACTGCAACGAATGTTCCCTCGATGTGCGCGCGGGATCGCTGTTCCTCGAACACGGAAAGGTCGAACTGGCGAATCCCACGCCCAAGGCCATTCCAACCGAAGGTCGCCCGTCCCGAGGGTTTACCTGGTGGCCTGCTTTCGCGGTTCCTGCCATGGCGATTCTGCTGGTTGTGGTTGGATATCAGAACCTTGTAACATTGCCCGCCATGAGGGGGGCTCTGGCAGAGAACAGAATACCAAAGATTCTACCCGCGGCTTCGCTGGTCAGCAGTACCGTCCGAGGCTCGACGCCATCTGTCATTGAGGCACATCGCGGTGATCAATTCCTTCTGCCGGTCGATATTCAGGCCCAGAGCGCTTTCCAGTCTTATGTCGTCGAGTTGCAAAATCCGGCAGGAGGAGTAGAGTGGTCGCTCCCGGTTTCCTCGGAGTTAGTCAAGAACACGCTGACTCTTCAGGCTCCCGGGATGGAAAGGGCTGGGCGCTACGAAGTGGTTGTATTGGGCCGGAATGCACAGGGCCAAGATTCAGAAATTGGGCGTTATCCCTTCGAACTGCAGTTTGCCGGGGCGGCAAATCCTGAACCTTAACGAGGAAAAAATAAATGGCAGCTACCAGCAGAGTTCACTATTACCATGGCGAAGCGTGCGGCTTCGGCGGGGTATTCCAAAGTCCAATCCAGCAAACCATCGCTCCACAGGCGTCACTTTCTCTTCCGCCCTCGGGCGGATATGGTTCAGTAACAACAGAAAACTTCCAGCTGGAAAACTTGATCAAGTACACAATGGCTTCCACCAGTGTCTCCGGTCAGCTCCAGAGCGAGGGCTGGGTAACAACTGTGGCTACGACGGTCGAGAACCTGAACGTAATGGGCATACTCACAGCGGACACCTTGTCCGCACAGATTTCGACCGTACATCCGCTGGACGGCGACAATCCAACCGTGAGTTTTGTCGGAACTACCATTAACAATTTGCAGATTTCAGGTGTGCCCCTAAAGGTAACCCTCGGCCTCAACATCTGCGCTCAGGCGGATATGGCTAAGAATGGCTTCCCGGCTGACCCCTGCGTGAACGACGAAGGGTTCTTGGCGCAAGTGGCCGCGCAGTACCAAAACATAACCGCTGGGAAAGGCGTACCCAGTTGGATCCCGGCATTCTACGATCCAGCGAATTTGGAGGACGAGGAGTGTGGAAGCGTCTTGTGCTCGGTGGTGAGCGGAGTCAGCGGAGGCTCTGCATCATCCCCATTTACCTCCTACGGCAACATCCTCGTGGTCCCGACCCTTGGGAACGTGTTTCTGGGAGAACTTCTGGTGGACTGCAAGTCATATCGCCTGAGCGCGCTGCGACTTGAACTGAGCGGCCGAGCGCAGGGGCAGCATAGCTGCTCGACCGCAAGTGCAAATGGCAGCACGGAACCGCCTAGTTCTCAACTGCCGTCTGCGTAAAGGCGCAGTCCTGGGGTAGTGGCTGAATCTGAAGGATCGTAGCTTGACAAGTGGCTATAGAATTGCCGTATGGCGAAGAATAAAAACATAAGCCCCCGTCGAGTGAATGCGACAGGTGCGACAGTGGTAGTCAAGCTGGGAGAGCACAAGGGCCATATTCATCTTGACGTGCGCCTAACAGCTAAGGAGGAACAGCGCCTACTCGCTTTACTTAAGAAGCGTCACGAGAAATAGAAAAAGCCCGGATGCCAGTCCGGGCCTTCGATCTTGGATTTCGACAATTTCAAGATAACGTTTGGAGTGTGTCAAATGCAAGCACCTATCGAGTATGCCGTTAAAATCACGGCACTCTTAAAAGACACAGATATGCCGACCGCATCGTCAGCGATACGAATAGCGACAGTCTTACTGGATCACAAAGCTAGCGCTGACGCTTCGGCTGCTCTGGAAACGGCACAGGGGGCATTTGCAACTTCTGTGCCGCAATCACCATTACGTACTGCATGAGATATTTGAATGAGTAGTCAATGCTCTTGAGAGCATCTACGACTTCTTGTTCCTGTTGGGGTGTCATGCGATCAGTTCTCCTAAGTCCCAAACGTGGGAGCTGATACCAGCGGCCATTGCAGGGGTCACGCGCAAGGACGAATGCACGCGCACGAAATTATAGTGTGCAAAATGTAAAGCGCAAGCGGCTTTTAGGTTCTCTAGTTTCTTCGAGAAAGCGTTTGTCAGGCGCGTGAATCTCCGCATCTGCATTCGTATGGTCAAGTTCTGCCTTTCGACATAAGAGGTGCTAACGTGCGCCGGATCGGGCACTCCGCTAATCGTTCTGGATATAACCTCCGTGATTGGACTTGGGGAGTACCTTTCGTTTCCGTGCTGCCCGTAGTCGCCATAGAGTTTCTTGAGTTGCGCGTAATCCGCGTCCCCACCAAACGATTGCTCCACGGCCTTCGTGTAGAAAATATAGGCGTCCGTGGTGATCTGAATCTTGTGATCCGCGATCCGCTGCCACACGTCACGCATGAATACCTGGGTGTTCTCGCTAGAACGTTTGCCCACGTAGTACGCGGGGATAAGTTTCGTATCGGCATCTAGCGCGACATAAACCCACTGGTCGCCAAACTCCGCCGGGTCATCGTCGCGCACATGGCGTTCTTTCTTTGCGACGTAGGTCCATATTTCGTCGCATTGCAGCCTACGGCAAGGGAGTTGCCGCATACGCTCATCCAGCAAAGCCGCGCACACTTCGCCAGTTCGCAGTAGTAGGGAGTTGATTGTGTTTCGGTCTACGTCGGTCATGCGGCTGATGGAGCGGATGGAGTTTCCTTCGACCAGACCGGAGATTACGGCGAGTTTCTTTTCCGTGGAGAGTGTGTACATTGTCGGCTCCTCAAATTCCCGCTTGACGGGAGGTTGAGGCAAGCCGATAATGCGTTTTGAGGACTAGCACTCTCGGCTTGCCGGGATTGTTGGTTTAAGGCCCGTTTAGAGATTCGCGTCTCTAGCGGGTCTTGCTATTTGCGCGTGTCCATGGTGGAGGCGGCATGTTGTTCCTTTCCGGCCTTCAAGAGAGGCGTGAACGGCCAACAATTTGCCTTGGCTACTTCCAAGAACCCATCGCTGACTATGAAAGCTCTTTCCTTCTTCTTGCCTTTCCAGTAGGTATTAACCGTAAATACGTCGGTTGTCCTGACACCGAGCCGCTTTGCCTGCTTTGAGAAGCCGCTTAAGACTCCAGCGAGGGAAACCTGACTCTTAAGGCCAAGAGTGGCAGCGAGTCTATCGGCAAAAACCGGATACTGACCGCTCGCCAGAAATGCTTCCAGCAACTTGATCTGCATTTCGCCGATGCCGTTGACCAAACCCCAAAACTTATCGCTCGTCCAACCCGCCTTCTCAAGAAGCAGTTTTCGCGCAAAGTCGGGATCGCTCTTGGCGCGTTCCTTTTCCGCAGTCTCAAGCAAGTCAACGAGACCCTTAGCTTCTTCGGGAGTGTCGGCCTCGTAGCGCTGTCCGCGATATGTGAACCGTATGGCCAAGAGCAAAGCCTCACTTGCTATCAACCTACCGTACAGATACCTTAAGGTACTGTCAAGTCTTTTCTCTGTGGATATTTCGGTGAGTTGAGGGGCGCTCATTTCTCACCCCCGCGTTTTACACAGGCTGAATATTTCTCGGATTCAGCTTCAGCCACTACCCAGTCCTGGTTAATTGTTGACCCCGCGCTTGTCGCTCTATAAACTGCCTGCCTAGACGACTTAGGCAGGCAGTTCTTCGTCTGGAGACAGTCTGAACTCTTTCCCAATCTGCATGGCAGACGGCGCGGGGGCGCAGTGTCAGGGATAAGGACCCGGAAGTTCGAACCGCTGGCTTTCGCTCTGGCCCTGCTCTGGACTTTGGGATGCGGCCGCTCGCCGGACCCGCAGAAGGCTTTCCACCACGCGCGACAAGCATTTCTTCGCGGTGACCTTCCAAGTGCACACCGAGAGGCGCACGACGCGTATCAACGTTTTTCCGGTCACGATTTGGAATGGGCATGGCGGTTTCGCCTTCTAGACGCGGAGGTTCTCATAACACAGGGCAATCGTGAGGATGCACTCCCTCTCCTCAGCGCTACATTGCCGCCACAACTGGCGCGCAGCGAGCTAGCCATCAAACAGGAAATACTCCAAGGAAGCGCCTACGTTCCCCTCGACCGCCTTGAGGAATCCGATCAGCGCCTGACCGCAGCCCAAGAGCTTGCGGGCGCCTTGGGCTCGCCGCTGGCAGCCGAGATCGCAAGGGCCCGCGGAGCACTAGAGAGGCGACGAAACAATCTGGAGGGTGCCGAAGCCTTCTTTCGCCAGAGCCTGCGACTCGCCCGGGAACAACACGACGAACACCTAGAAATGACAGACCTCTCGAACCTCGGCGTAGTGGCCGTGCAGGTAGAACACTATGACGAAGCCATTGATTGGTCGAATGCAGCTAATGAGAAAGCTCAGCTCCTTGAGGACCGGCAGACCACGCAAAAAACACTTGGTAATTTGGCTTGGGCTTACTATAAGATGGGCGACTTCGAAAAGTCCTTAGCGCTCGGAGCGGAGGCGGAGAAAAAGGCGAGTGAGCTTGGGACGGTTCATGACCAGATCCTGTGGCTCAACAACCTCGGCCTCGTGTATTACCAACTGAATCAATTCTCTGTTGCGGAAGGTTACTACCGGCAATCCTTGGCTCTAGCTCAACAAAGCAGGAACTCTGCGCAAATCATCGATGCTCTCAACGAGCTCGCGTTTGTCTCCGTCAAGACGGGAAACTTTACTCAGGCGCAACAATACAGTGAGCAAGCTTTCCAATTAGCTCACGCGAGAAACGACCGGTCTTCAGAACTCTCTGCCATCCTTGTCGAAGGAGAAATCGCCGCACGTCAGGGAAAACCTGAAGAAGCTGAAGAAAAGTTTCACGAAGTGGCGAACGCCAAGGAGAGCGATCTTTCCCTGCGCTGGCAAGCGCAAAATGACCTAGCGGAGCTCTACGAACGCGACCATCGCTTGCCGGAAGCTGACAAGCAATATCAGCAGGCTCTGGCTACCATCGAGCAATCGCGCGCCACGCTACAGCATGAAGAATTCAAATTGCCCTTCCTGGCAAACGCCGCGCACCTTTACGATGACTACATTCGTTTTCTGGTGGAGCAAGGACAAGACCGGCGCGCCCTGCAGGTAGCCGATTACAGCCGCGCCCGAACCCTGGCGGAAGGTCTGGGCGTTCTGCCAAAGAACTCGCGCGCCGACGCACCCGGCGTTGATCCGCAACAGATCGCCAGCCAGGCTCATGCGACGATTTTGTTCTATTGGCTGGGCCGGAAGCAATCTTATTTGTGGGCGATAAACGGGAGCCATACCGCGCGATTCCCGCTGCCGCCCGCGGCCGAGATCGATGCCGCAGTCCAGAGATACCGGCAAGCACTGCTGGGATGGCAAGACGTACTGAAGACGGCGAATGCGGATGGCGCTCATCTCTACGACATTCTCGTCGGACCCGCGCGGAAACTGGTCGCACCCAACTCCCGCGTCATCCTAATCACCGATGGGAGTTTGGACGGCCTCAACTTCGAGACGCTGCTGGCGCCCGGTTCACCCGCGTCAAGCCCGCCGCTGCATTATTGGATTGAAGACGCAATCGTGTTGAGCGCAAGTTCGCTGCACGTCTTGGCCGCATCTCAAACGCATCGGGAGCGCGGGACGGGAAAACTGTTGCTGATCGGCGACGCCGCTTCCGCCAGCCCCGAGTATGCGCCGCTCCCCAATGCAGTGCGCGAGATGGAGAATGTCGAGAGCCACTTCACCGCCCCGGCGCGCTTGACCTACACTCATGATCAAGCTACGCCAGCGGCTTACCTGGCAAGCGATCCGGGACAATTTTCCTATATTCACTTTGTGGCCCACGCCACGGCTAGCAAGCTAAGCCCATTGGATTCCGCGATCGTTCTATCGCGATCTTCTTCGGAGCCAGACTCCTTCAAGCTCTACGCGCGCGACATAACTCAGCATCCGCTTCACGCCGATTTGGTCACCATCTCGTCGTGCAAAGGAGCGGGTGCCGAGGCTTATTCCGGCGAAGGTTTGATCGGTCTTTCCTGGGCATTCGTTCGCGCCGGGGCGCACAGTGTGATTGGCGCGCTTTGGGACGTAAACGATGCTTCTACCGCCAATCTGATGGATCACCTCTACGACGGGCTAAAGCGCGGCCAGACTCCGGATGCCGCCCTGCGTTCCGCCAAACTCTCGCTGCTCCACTCCGATGACGTCGTCCGGAAACCTTTCTACTGGGCTCCTTTTCAGCTCTACACCGGGCGATGAAGTACCGCACGGGGCAACGATTTGCACACGATCCACAAGGCGCAACCGAATTCTTGGAAAAATCGGGGCACGCGCTGGCATAGAATAAGCGATTCGGCAGGCCGCATCTTATGAGCAGTATGATTGGCGTCGGGAAAGCCTGGGAAGGACGGATCGTCGATGGGAAATTTCCGCTCCGGAAGTGGCTTGGAGGTTCCGACCGCAGCGTAGTATTTCTGACCGAACGCGGCGGAAATGGGCCGAGAAATGCGGCCATTAAGGTGATCCCCACGGAAGTCTTTTCCGCGGATAATATCGACCAGACCGCACAGCTCTCGCGCTGGGCCAATACCGCGAAGCTTTCTCATCCTCATCTCATTCGGCTGTTTGAGAGCGGACGTGCACAGATCGACGGCAACAATTTTTTGTATGTCGTCATGGAATACGCCGAAGAAAATCTAGCTCAAATTCTTCCGCAGCGTCCGCTGTCTCCGGAAGAAGTGAAAGAGATGCTCCCACCGGCAGCCGAGGCGCTGGCTTACCTGCATCAGGCCGGACTTGCGCATGGCCACATCAAGCCGTCAAATATCATGGCGGTGGCGGATCAGCTAAAACTGTCCTCCGACAGTCTTCGGAAATCTGGCGAGCGCGACAAACAGGCTCCCAGCGGCTACCTTGCGCCAGAAGTGGTCGCGACTGGCCCAACCCCTAGGGCTGACGTTTGGTCTTTCGGAGAGATGCTGATCGCGGTGTTAACGCAGCACGAACCCGCCATTGAAAAAAGAAGTGACGCCGAGGTTGCGATACCCTACGTACCACAGCCTTTCTACGGAATTGCGCGGCAGTGCCTTCGGATGAATCCTAAGCAGCGCTGCACAATGAACAAAATTCTAGGTAAGCCAGAAGTTCAAGAAACGGCGCCCGAAGGGGCATTCGAGAAACCAGACCGTGCAACGCGCGGCAAGGCGTGGCTCGTCGCTCCGGTGATTGCGGTTTTAATTCTTTTCGTGGTTTGGATCGGATACGGATCTCGCCGGCATTCCGTGCCGCCCGCGGAGACTCATCCAACAGAATCCCCCGCCGCAGCCAGTGTTCCGCCCATCCAGTCGACTGCCCCGCCTGAGACCAGTGCAACCCCTGCGCCAGCTTCGATTGCGAAAGGAAAGGTAATTCAGGAAGTCTCTCCCGACATTTCGCCGACGGCCCGAAAGACGATTAGCGGCCATGTGAAGGTGAGTGTGCACGTCTCAGTTGATACGTCAGGCAAGGTCTCGGAGGCGATGCTGGTCTCGGCGGGTCCCAGCAAATATTTTGCGAGCCAGGCGCTGGCGGCGGCGCGCCGCTGGAAATTCAGCCCGCCTCAACTAGGCGGAAAAAATGCATCCAGCGAGTGGACCCTGCGCTTTCAGTTTGGAAGAACTTCAACCGAAGTCTCGCCCGCAGAAACAAAACCCTGAACAATCTCTGTTCAGTCCGTATCTTGATTCGCGTCTTTCTTCATTTTCCAAACCATCTGCCGCAGCATACCCAACAAAAATTCCGCATCGCCCTGCTGGAGATGCAGCCGCCGTATCACACGCCGGACCGCAGCATGAAAAGACTTGGAAGTATTCAGCTTGGGATATTCACTGGCTCGCAGGGCTACCAGTAAGGTATTGGTAATGCGTTCGATTTCGGCTGCCGAAGCCGGAGTGGCTTTGCCCGGCTTCGCAGTCGCAGTTGGATCACGGATTAATTCATATAAGCACACTGCCACGGCCTGCCCCAGATTCATCGAAGTGTGTTCATCGCGAGTGGGAATGTGCGTCAGCCAGTGACAATGGCTCATATCCTCATTCGACAGGCCGAATTTTTCCGATCCAAAAAGAAGCGCACAAGGACTGGTCGTGAGGTGTGTTCGAATATCGGGCGCAGCATTTTCCAGCCGAACCAGGCTATGCTGCAAATCCCTGTGTCCAACGGCCGTAGTTCCCACCACCAATGAGCAATCGGCAACCGCTTCCGCCACCGTCTTATACACTTCGGCGGTCGCCAGCGTGGCAGCCGCGCCAACGGCGGAACGAGCATCCCGGAATGCTACTTCGTACGGATTTACCAGCCGAAGATGGGGAACCCCGAAGTTGCTCATGGCCCGGGCTGCCGCACCAATATTGAGAGGATTGCGCACGTCCACGAGAACCACACGCAACCGGGCGAATTCAGCGGGAATAGACAAGCTGTCGCTATTCTACGGGACCTATGTAAGCGCCAGCGTTGTTCCGCTACTAAGAAGCCCATGTGGCTTCAGAACCTGCTGCAACCCTTCTGCCGCAGAGCCTTTTTGCCCCGGCCTGCAATTGTAAAAAATTTGTCAAACCGCTCAAACTGCGCCGCAATTGGGCAAGAACCGTTGTAAGCTTCCCTTGTCACATAGCATTGTAAGTAAAGGCGGCTTTGCAGAAATGCTGCGCTTCTATGAGGACTACTTCCTATGGCTCAAATCGCAACACCGTTAAGCATCGCGCGGTCGGCTGATCCCATGACCCCCACTCGGCCCCTGGGAAGGATTCTCGTCGTCGAAGACGACCCATCGGTTCAAAAAGCATTGAAGCGTCTGTTCGAAACCGAAGGATATACGGTTGAGGTTCAGGCCAACGGCCAGTCGGCTCTCGAGAGCTTCCAGGCGGCCCCGCCTGCGGCGATTATTCTTGACCTTCGCCTGCCCAAACTTTCCGGGAGCGATCTATGCAAAGAGGTCAAGGCTCAGTCGCCTGCCTTGCCGATCGTAGTACTAAGCGCCACTAGCGATGTCTCGGATAAGGTTTTGCTGCTCGAATTGGGAGCGGACGACTACGTAACCAAGCCGTTTAGTCCTCGGGAACTGCTGGCTCGCGTGCGCGCAGCCCTGCGGCATACCTCCAGAACCGCAAGTGTCAGCTTGGTGAGCTTCGACGGCATTTCCGTCGATTTCAAGAAGATGGAGGTTCAGCGCGACGGCAAGGTGATTATCTTAACCGCGCAGGAATTCAAGACCCTGCAATTCCTGGTGCAAAATGCCGATCGCGTCATCAGCCGCGACGAATTGCTGAATGAGGTTTGGGGCTATCAGAATTATCCTTCCACGCGCACCGTGGACAACCACATTCTGAAGCTTCGCCAGAAACTGGAACGCGACCCGGCCAGTCCAGTACACTTTCGCACAGTGCATGGCATGGGTTACAAGTTCGTCCGCTGATATCCCGTGGACCCCACATCAGAACCCGCGTCGCAGATCTTTCCGGGACAGTCCGCCACCGCACTGGTACACCGTACCCGCCTGCGCACGCGCTTTCTGCTCTCCATGTTGCTGATTACCGCGGGACTCACGGCCATGAGTCTTCTGGTTGTACGGCACAGTGTGCAGCGTCATGTCCGTGAAGGAATCGTGCAGGATCTGCGCAACTCCGTCACCACATTTCAGAACTTCCAGCATGATCGCGAAATCATGCTGACCCGCTCCGCGGAATTGGTGGCGGATCTCCCCATTACCCGAGCTATCATGACGGCTCACGATCCGGCCACCATCCAGGACGCTTCTACCGATGTATGGCAATTGACCGGGAGCGATCTCCTCGTTCTGGCCAATCGCAACGGTTCGGTCGTCGCTTTGCATACAAAATCGCCGGGATTCACTCGCGAAGCTGCCCAGCAATATTTTCAGCAATCTTTGAACGATGAGGATTCCAGCCATTGGTGGTTCGGGGACCACCATCTCTACCAAACATTCGTACAGCCGGTCTACTTCGGATCCAAGACTCAGGGCCCATTGCTTGGTTTCCTGATCATTGGATACGAAATCGACGATCGTCTGGCCCGCGAGGTCAGTAAAGTTTCAGCCAGCCAGGTTGCTTTTTCGTACGGTGATGAAATCGTAGCGACTACGCTGACAGAATCTCAATCTCAAAGTCCGGGGGTACGCGCGTTGGCTGCGGGAGCCCCACAAAGCGATCCAAGAAGTGTGGAAGTGGGCAACGAAAACTTTGTCGCCACGTCTCTGGATTTGTCAGGACAGCAGACGCCTGCGGTTCTGCTCACGGTGCTGGGCTCCTACGACCAGGCGGCAAAGTTCCTCGATAACCTGAACCGCCTGTTGCTGCTGCTCGGCCTCACTGCCGTGTTGATCGGCAGCGGGCTGGTATTTCTGATCTCCCACACCTTCACTCGTCCTCTCGCCAGTCTGGTCGAAGGCGTACGTGCGCTAGAGCACGGAGACTTTCATCATCCTCTCGATCCCCGCGGCAGCGACGAAGTTGCAGAGCTTACTTCCGCCTTCGACCGCATGCGTTCCAGTCTGCTCAAGACGCAACAGGCTCTGCTCGAGTCGGAGCAGTTGGCCACAATCGGACGCATGGCCAGTTCCATTTCCCACGACCTTCGCCACTCCCTGGCCGCCATCGTTGCCAACTCCGAGTTTCTGTGCGACGGGCGGCTCACCGGGGCGCAACGCGAAGAGTTGTATCAGGAGGTCCGCATCGGCGTGAATCAGATGACGGACTTGATTGACTCCCTGCTGGAATTTGCCCGTACCCGAGAATCTCTCAGCCCTTCGTATGCCAGCATTTCTGAAACCGTACATCGAGCAATGCAAGCGGTCCGCCTGCATCCTCGGCATCAAGGAACTCTAATCCAAGTGGATAGTAACAGCCAGGGGCTGGCGTGGTTCGATCCACGCAAACTCGAGCGGGCGCTTTACAATCTATTGCTGAATGCTTGCGAAGCAGCGCCCATCGTTGACGGGCGGGTTCTGGTGACTATCGGGCGCAGCGGATCGTCCATGACGATTGCGGTTTCCGACAACGGTCCGGGCATCGCGGAACCAATTCGTGAAAAGTTATTTCATCCCTTTGTAAGCTATGGCAAAGAGAATGGTACCGGCCTTGGCCTCACCGTGGTACAGAAGATTGTCCAGGATCATGGTGGGAAAGTCTTGATGGAACGTACCGCGGACGCCAGAACCGTTTTTCGGATCACGATCCCCGGCCGTTCGTCATCCATTCCCGCGCAAGATCAAATCAGTGAAGACAGCGACGCGCATCTGACGCAGCGACCTGTTGCGCCGCTGAATAACGAGCAAGCGAGTGAAAACTCAATTCGACATTCGGACACCTAGTCTTGGCAGTTTCTTTCTCTGATTTCATTACGATCCGAATGTCGCCCTGGAGGATGTGTGAACAGCCCATGGACCTTTGCGCTTCGTTCAACCGCTATAACGACAGCCGCTTTAGTCCTGTTAAGCGTCGCCGGCCAGGCACAGAACAGCGAACCCGCGCCGACGGCTCCTGCCGCTGAGGCCGCAGTACGGGAACTCGATTCGCAAGTGCGCGAACTCCGTGCCATGATCGAACAAATGCGCGCCGAAAACGCCGAATCGCGAAATGAAATGCGGGAACTACGCCAGGAATTGCAGGACACTCGCAAGCTCCTGACCCCTCTCGCTGCTGTAGCGAACGGTTCTACCTCCGCCACTGAAACCGCAAGTTCGACCAAGCCTTCGCCGACTATCTCAGCGTCAGAAGATCAAGAAACCTCAAATGCGCCAGCCTCCGCGGATGTTGGAACCCGCCTGCAGAGACTCGAGGAATCCACTCAGCTGCTGGGTTCGAAGATTGACGAGCAATATCAGACCAAAGTAGAAACCGCCGCCAAGTATCGCGCGCGGCTCTCCGGAATTGTTCTGATGAACGCCTTTCGCAACGTCGGCTCTTCCGACAACCTCGACTTTCCCGACTATGCACAACCGCCCGCGCCGGGTAGTACGTCGGAAGCCAGCTTTGGCGCCACGTTGCGCCAGACCGAAATCGGACTGGAAATCTTTGGCCCCACGCTGGCTGGCGCGAAAACCTCGGCCAATGTGCAGTTCGATTTTGCGGGAGGATTCCCCTCCACTCCAAACGGAGTCAATTTCGGCATTGTGAGGATGCAAACGGCCAGTTTGCGTCTCGATTGGAAAAACACTTCTGTGATCGCCGGCCAGGATTCGCTATTCATCTCGCCGCTTTCTCCCACATCGTTTGCATCGCTTGCAACTCCAGCGTTGGCTTACGCCGGCAATTTATGGGGCTGGACACCTCAGCTGCGCGTCGAGCATCGCTTCAATCTTCCCAACGACCAGATAATTACGTTGCAAGGGGGAATCTTGGACAATCTCGATTGGGAGCCGCCCAGTGACCCATACTTTCGCTTCCCAACGGCTGGCGAACAGACCGGCCAGCCAGCGTATGCTCTGCGAAGCGCGTGGTCGAGGACAGTATTCGGCCATCCTTTGAGCGTAGGCGTGGCGGGCTATTATGGCCGCCAGAATTGGATGTGGCATCGTTACGTGGACGCGTGGTCCGGCATGACGGACTGGCAGATTCCAATTCTTCGCCGCTTGACCCTGTCGGGTGAATTCTATCGAGGACGTGCGGTTGGTGGATTGGGTGGCGCGATCGGTCAAACCATCTTGTTCGGCGGTTCTCCTTCGAACCCTTACACGAGTATCCGTGGTCTGGACTCAGCCGGAGGATGGAGCCAACTCAAATTTCAACTCACGCCCAAGCTGGAACTGAACGGCGTGCTCGCCCAAGATAACGCGTTTGCCAGTGATGTGCGGGGCTTTGCCACGGACATCAACAATTTCGGCCCGATACTCGGCCGCAATCGGGGCGGACTTGGCAACTTGATTTACCGTCCCCGTTCCGACTTGCTGCTCTCCGCCGAATTCAGGCGATTGCGCACGATCCCTGTGTATGACAACAGTAGCGTGACCAACCAGATCAATCTCGCGATGGGGATTCTTTTCTGATGCGCCGGTTCAATCCATGCCTCGCCGTCCTATGTTTCCTGTCGTTGACGTGCTTTCACGCCTCTGCGCAAGGCGTCGAACTCAGGGGCAAAGTGCAACTTACGAGGAGCGGGCGTCGGGTAAAGGACGCTTCGAAGCTTGTCGTGTGGCTTACTCCCGTAAGAAATACGCCGCCTGTCGTGGCCCCGATACAGCAGGCCTCACAGATCCCGCAGTTGGTGCAGAAAGATAAAAGTTTTCAGCCCTCCCTGCTGGTTATCCCGGCGGGCGGAAAAGTAGAGTTTCCCAACCAGGATCCTTTTTTTCACAATGTGTTTTCGTTGTTCGATGGGAAGCGATTCGATCTGGGACTCTACGAGAGTGGCACAACTCGATTCGTCCAGTTCGACAAGCCCGGCATTTCTTTCATCTTCTGCAACATTCACGCCCAGATGAGCGCCGTCGTGATCGCGGTGAATACCCCTTACTATGCGATCTCGGATGCACACGGCGACCTCGGTGTTAGCAATGTTGTCCCCGGACGTTACCTGATACACGTCTTTCATCCGTCGGTCTCTCCCGATGCGCTGCGCGCAGCGGAACGTGAAATCACCGTCACTCCGGGCGATACTTTTCTCGGCAGCTTCAATCTCGCCGAATCGGACCTCGATCTCGCCCACAAGAACAAATACGGCCGCGAGTATGATCGTCCAGACCCCGATAGTCCAGCCTACGCCCGACCCTAGGCTTTTTAGCAGCAAGTTCTCGGTTCTTCAGGCTTCGGGTTCTCCGTTATCGGCTCCGACCGGCGTGGGCTGCTTGCCTTGCATTTTTATCTGCTTGCTGGGGGACCCTGCCCCCCTTCACCCCTGGCTTTGCCCAACAAAGCCCCCTTCACACCGCGCTATTAGAATCATCACGTTAGCAGGAAATCCCTTGTAAATTACGTCTTCTAAAAGACTTAGGGGGCAAAATACGTAAAAAAAGGACTTACTGGTCTGGCACCCTATTAGAATCATCATGTTGGCAGGAAGCTCGCCAGTGGGCTGACGCTCCACTAGCGGAAATTGCCCGCAAACTACATCAGATAAAGGACTTATACGCAAATTACGTGAAACAAAGGACTTAGCTGTGGTTGGCGGGCGATGGATCACGGTGCCGCTTTTCCTCCGCTGACATTGTCGGTGGTTGGGGCTGTGGATGGCAAGGTTAGATGTCACAGGAGTTGTCGATTTCGGGGGCCGTCCCCCGCGCGGGTAGGAGGATCAAAGGCCCCGCCCAAGCGAAGCTTGGACGGGGCACCCTCTGGTTGACTTGTCTGGGCCAGCCCCCCCCTTGTGGAGAGCCGGGACCCAAGATAAATTTGTACCACTACACACCCTACCTTAGCTCGATCCTTCAGAGTCAGGAGCTATGGCCCTCGACGGGAGCTAACGCTTTTTATGGCGAGGGGCAATACATGACGGACATCTCCCCATCAGACGCAGGGGCACACACGCAAGGAGATCTAGCGCAGGCGCTTTTCGGCGACCCGGTGCATTGGGGAACCAATGAAATTGGGTATCTTGAGATTCAATTTGATCAGAATACGGTCCAGCGTGTGAGTGATGTATACAATCCTGTGTTCTTAGGCAAAGGTATTTTCTTGCATCCCTCTTTGCTAGCATACCCGCTTGCGGGTTCGATTATAGGTTCTGGACAAGTACAATTTGTGAATCAGCGGTAGCCAGGAGATTTTAGATGGTTGAACTCAAATTGCAGGAATGTGATTTTCCAGTCCGTTCAATTCAAGGGGCACTTGAGCTACTGGAAAAGTTGAAGTGGTTTCTGTCGTATAAAGAATTCGACGGCCGCATCGTACTGTTCAGGGGGGACAGGCCGATCTTCAGCACGGACTCAAAAGATGCACTCTACGCTTTTGTGGTGGGTGCCGCAATGGCTTACCATTCACTCCCCAATCCAATGTTTGAACAATTCAAAGCAAGTATGGATGTACCTCACTGGCAACGGCACATATTTCCGGGCTTGATCCCGTTACAAGAATGACGTATAGCACAGCACAGAATTTCGTTAGAATTTTCTAGGGCGGGTGGGCTGAACCTGCTGACGCAATACGGCTACGACGAAGTCGGCAACCGCGTGTCGCAGACGGATGCGAACAACCACACGACCACGTATCAGTACGACACGTTGGGAAGAAGAGTTGGACGGACTCTGCCCGCGGGACAATCGGAAAGGTATGTGTACGATGCGGCAGGAAATCTGAAGTCGAAGACGGACTTCAACGGCAAGACAACGACCTACAGCTACGATCAGTCGAACCGCTTGGGGGCTGGCCCAGTCTAATTCAAGACTTACTCTCGAGGGTGCCCCGTCCAAGCTTCGCCCGTTCGACTTCGCTCAGGGCAGGCCTTGGGCGGGGCTTTTCTGTTGATGCCCGTGCTTTCAGCGTAGGAAAAATTCCAGCCCGCTCGCGCATCCGCGCCGTCCACTGCGACTCAATTTCAACCACTCCAACCTCGCCACTTGCATAATGACGAAAGCTGCTCCACAGCCAATCCTCCGGCCTCTCAACCAGCCCGCGCGGCGAAATCGCTTCAACCGGGGTTCCGATGAATGTAACGCAGCTTCTCGACGAACTTGCCCTCGCTCCATACATTGAAATCGTAATAGCGGGCCTGCCAGAACGAATCCTTCGCCCGCAACGCCAGACGCCGCGCCACGCCCTGCTTCAACGCCTTGATCGCCTGCGCGAACGTGTTCCGCTCCGGCTCGTTCAACAGA
>Ga0302231_10000375_pt1 | contig 35264 bp, 33 predicted proteins | sample II_Palsa_N2_2_FD_193522 | JGI IMG/M metagenome (GOLD analysis project Ga0302231, IMG submission 193522) | Peat permafrost microbial communities from Stordalen Mire near Abisko, Sweden - II_Palsa_N2_2 | ecosystem: Environmental > Terrestrial > Soil > Palsa > Peat permafrost | place: Sweden...
TCTCGACGAGTCACCGTTTGCCAGTGAACTGTATACCCCGGAATACAGCAATTACTTTTATAGCCTGCCGGAAGCACAGCGCCGGCAATCGCTGTCGGAACAGAAATTAGCCAGCGACGGGATTTCGTCGACTCTACTCGAATCGATCTATCGACGGGTTTATGAACTGCGCCACGTAATTTGCCATCCCTGTGACCTTCAGTTAAGTCCCGGCCGTGAACTGATAGATGTCGTTCAGCACAGGAGCGAGTGGGAATTAACGCTACGCCATTCCCAGAGAGAAATTCTAGAGCGGCTCGACGCAGATATTGTCATCCTTTGCACAGGTTACGCCTACGGTGGTTTGCCATCGTGTTTTGATCCGATCGCTGGGCGTGTTCATTTGCATAATGGTGAATTCGAGGTCCGCGACGATTACTCGATTGCCTGGGATGGTCCTTCGGCAAGCAAGATATACGTGCAGAACGCGGCGAGAGCCCAGCGGGGTATAGCCGACCCCAACCTGGGCCTGATTGCTTGGCGCTGCGCCAAGATCATCAACAGTGTCGCGCAGCAGCAAGTGTACGAAGTTGCCGAGCTCACACCGTTTGTGAATTGGGACGCTCGAGAAATCCCGGTGCAAAAAGAAACTTCGTTTCGTAGGACTGCCTTGCAAGCTGACAGCGCGTTAATGGATTTAGCAGAGGATTAACCATGATAAGACAGGTAACTCAAGGAAAAGATTTGGTAGCACTGAATTGCCCGTTGATCATGGAAAGAAGCGAAGCGGTCGACGTCACCGGCGTGCAATTGTTTTTGCACGATTACGAGAAAAAATTGGCCGATGCTCCGTTGCGCTCCTCGCGCTTCACGATTCAACCCCATTGCGGGACATGCGAAGACAGGCATGCCGTCCACGAGATTTGGTTTGTCTCGCGCGGAACCTTGGATATTTGCTACGACGGCGCGTGGTATGAGATCACCGCAGGGCAAGCAGTTTTCTTCCAGCCTTGGAAATCGCATCGAGCGAATAATACCCGCGACACCGAAGTACAGGTTATTTCCGTATGGTGGGAATGAGCATGTCAGGTAAATACGATCTCGCCATTGTCGGCGGAGGGATTATAGGAGCTTGGGCGCTGTATTTAGCGAGTCGGCGCTACCCGGACTGGCGAATCATATTGATCGAGCGCTTCAAGGTCGGAGACGGTGCAACGGCACACTCTGCAGGCGTGTCGCTGCCAATCGGGCGCTCCGCGCGTGAGCAACAGCTTGCTGCAAATAGCGCACGACTGTATCAGGAAGTGCACGAGTCTCTGCGCTTCGGAACGACGAAAACCGATGTCTTCTGGGTGACGAATCTGAGCGATAAAGAGGCGCTGCGAAACGCCGCCGTTGGCTTTGCGATAGAAGATACGAGCATGACCGCGGACGAGCTTGGCGGTCGCATTGAGATGCCATTGCATCTCGATGCCGCGGAAATCATCCTGCGGGGCGGCACTGCGGTGGCCTACGATCCCGGCCAGGTCGCACGGACGTTGGTTGAGGCGAGCCTCCGCGCAGCAAATGTGCGTTGCATAGAGGGAATGGCTGTCAAGAGCATTCAACCCAGTACCGCAGGAGCAGAGTTACTGCAAGACGATGGCACGATTGTCAGCGCATTGAGAACCTTGGTGACCGTCGGACCCTGGATGATTGAGGGGCCGGTGGATGCCTTTTCCCGTGAGCATTCTGTACGAGTAAAGAAGGTCGTCGCTCTGCACTTGGATCAAGTGCCGCCTCGAGACGCCGCAACGGTGGTCTTCCCGCAGTCCGATGCTTTCCTGCTACCCCTGTGGGCGCGGAACCAATGGTTATTCAGCTTTCGCAGTGACGAGTGGGACTGCTTGCCGCGCAAACATACGCTCGAGATCAGCGGGCGCGATCGCGAATTGGCGCAAGATATTCTCGAGTGCTATTTACCGGGGATGAGCCAAACTTGCCGTGGCGGCCGGGTGTTTTGCGATGCTTACTCAACGGATGGAGTGCCTCTGGTTAAGTTCGACAGCAGTAACCAGACGATAGTGGCGGGCGCTTGTAGTGGCTCGGGTTTTCGTTTAGCGCCAGGTATCGCTGACGAAGCGTTACGTATGTTCCCTTCCGTGGCACGCTCGTGTCGTATTTTGTGATGTATGGCCCTTTCCGAGTTCACCCATGAACCGATCATTGGACAATATGCCGTGTCGGAAATTCTTTCTGATGCCAATCCCACCCACCCCGAACGGCAGGCTCCATCTTGGTCACATCGCAGGTCCATATTTGCGGATGGATATGCTGGGCCGCTATCTGCGCAGCAAGGGACATCGTGTTCATGTTGTCTCGGCTATCGACGGATTCGACTCTTATGTGCTTTGGAAAGGCTTGCAGGAAAATCGTCCGCCTCAAGAGGTATGTCGCGATTATCATATCCAGATTGCCCGAGATCTGGCATCGCTAGATATTGATGTGGATGAGTTTTTGGATTTGGTACAAGGACCGTATGCGGAGCGCCATGCGGAAAACGCGCGCCGCGTTGTCCAGCAACTGGTGGACCTTGGCGTCACCGAATGCGTGACAGAAAAGGTGCTCTACAGCAAGCAGACCGGTCGCTATATCGCCGGTGCATGGTTGCTCGGGCGGTGCCCTTGTTGCGAGGCGTTTGCGGCAGGTTATTTCTGTGAGATATGTGGCGCTCATTTTCGCCCTGAATCGATGCTTGACCCCAAGCCACGCGTCGGAGACACAGAGTTACAGTGGCGCGAAGTCGAAAATCTGTTTCTCCGCGTTCATGACGAGACGGAACTCGTGCGGCAGATCCGGGCATCCGGCGCGTCCGAGCGTTTTGTTTCGGTGATACGCCGTTTTCTCGAACGTGAACAAGGCAGGGTACGCCTCACAGCGCCCGGCGACTGGGGCGTTCAATGGCAGCCGGACCGCTGGGGCAATCCGCGCGTGCTATTCGAAGCTGGATGGGAGTATGCATTGACGTGTGGCGATTGGTACGTCGAGAATAATGCAGATCAATGCCATCCGATGCTGAGCAATGGAGACGTCACGACGCTGGTGAGTTTTGGCATTGATAACTCGGTGCAATTACTTGCTGGCAGCAGCGCGATACTAAATGCTTCGCGTCAATATAAACCGTTCGACCATGTACTGACGAATTATTTCTATAACCTACAAGGCGCCAAGTTCTCAACAAGCCGGTTGCATGTCATTTGGGCCGCCGACATCGTCGAAAAGACACCAGCACGGAGCGATGCTGTGCGCTATTTTCTTGCACGTGAAAGCCCTGAGGACGAAACGACTAATTTCGACGTGGAAGAATTTATCCGATTCGCCAATGAGGACCTTGCGGGCACTCTACAAGAGCGGATCAATGCGGCATGCGACGCCCTCAAGCAAACCTCTGGAGAGCAACTTACCGTTCCTCCGGCGCTGCGCGATCGACTCGAGGCGGCGTCGCTTGCGCTGGACCGAGCATTTCAGCTAGACGCCGTGTCGGTTCGGTCGGCGTGTGCAGTGCTGTGGTCCTGGATCAATTTCGTGGATGTAGATTTTTCGCAGGCCGAGCAAGCATACGGTTGGTTGAAGGGGGTGGCGTATCTCGCTAACCCTGTGATGCCGCGGCTTGCGGCGCATCTATGGCAAATGCTGGGTCACGAGGACATGCCACAGTGGCAACATCTATTTTCGGCGTCCCAGCCACAAGTCTACGACGGCCTCCGCGCCTGGTTTCAACCTCTTTCCACTGAATTGCTTAGACCCTCTCTGCCGTCAACACTGTTACGGAGCGAAGTAGCATACCTCGCGTGAAATAGTTCGACGAGGCAAAGGTAAAAATCATAGCGTTTTTCTTGTGGGCTTTGAACACCGTGCAGAAATTAGCGCTAGCGGTAAAGCTGCCTCTATTCTTTTTGCGGTCCGCTCCTTGTGATCGATGTGATTGCCGGACTGAAATAATTCTAATGCTTGTGATTTAATCGATATTTAAAGGACCTAACCATGCGCCTGCTCAATGGCCTATTACTTTTTCTTGCCACGATGCTGACGGCCGGTGGATATGGCGCCACGTTCCTACTGTCGCTTCATTTCAAGTCGCTGGGCGGTAGCGAGATCGATACCGGTTTGGCGCTGGCCGGTGCAATGTTTGGTACCTTGGTTGGCGTACCACTGGTAGGCTGGTTCGCTCCGCGTCTAGGTTCTGCACGCATGGCGATGGCAGCCGCTCTATGTGTTGCCGCAGGTTTCGAGATGTTCGCGGTGTTGACGCGTGTGTCTTCGTTGATCGTGGTACCTGGCTTTTTCGTCGGGCTTGGTTGGGGCGCATTCTACCTTGCCGCACCGATGGCTCTCGCTGAACGCACGAGCGATGCCGATAGGGGCTTCTGGTTCAGCCGCTTCGGCGCGTTCCAGATGGCTGGCGTTGGCGGTAGCCCGATACTCGCAACATATGCGACAAATCTCTTGCACATGCCGATCCGTGACGTGTTTTTTACGGTCGGTGCGCTTTGTGTAGCCGCCGCGGCACTGCTTGAGGTCTTTTATCGCTTGGCGCCGTCGTCGCAAACTCAATTACGGCATCGCTGGGTACGCGACATAGGAGACATTTCTCGCTCACCAGCGATCTATCCGATCCTGATGGTTGCCCTCGGTGCTTGCGTACTCTCGGGAATGATGACATTTCAAACCTCGTTAGTACAAAGTACGCGAGCCACTGCAAGTAGTTTTTTTGCAATTTATGCGTTGACGGTAGTTTTTTCCCGTTGGCTACTCGCGCCAATGGTAAACAAAATTCACCCCGAAATCGCTACCAAGGTGCTGCTTGTCACTATGGTGACAGGTGTTACCTTGATGTTCGCGATTCCTATCAACGTACTGTTCCAAGCGGCCAGCGCACTTCTTCTGGGAATTGGCTACGGCCTCGTGTATCCCATCATTCAGACGCAAGTTGTCAATGATTCATCCGTTGCAAGGCGGCACGCTGCTTTAACGTGGTTCGTGGTGTCGTACTTTGTCGGCATTTTTGGCTTTCCGATCGTCGGTGGGTGGATTCTCGTGCACTTCGGAAAAGGCGGTCTGCTTGCATTAATCGCGGCGTGCGGGATTTTAGAGTTAATACTCGCCATGTTGCGCTACCGGATTAATATCCGGACAATGTTGCCTCAAACATAAAGTATATTAATCAGGAATATTAACTAGATTGACCAACGTCTGGTCGCAAGCCCGGCGCGGTCATGTCAACACCGGCGGGAAAATAACATCCCCGGCCGAGATGCGATCGGCCTCAACGGGAAACGAAGGCCCGTTTGCGTAGCCGATCAGTTTGAACGGCTTCTTTGACATCTGATTCGCCAGGCGCTGAGTGGCTGCATGCAGCCGGGGTGGAGATCATGGCCGCGCATAGGGCATGGCTACTTCAAGCTCTTATTGAGGCAGGATTCGAGCACGTTGAGCGATGCTTTTAACATGCCGGGATTCATGTGGCCGTAAGCGAGCAAGAATCCGTCTGTGTCTGAACAGGTAGTCGAAAATTGCTGAATGGTGTCGAAAAGGATTGCTTTCGCGTGCAAGGCAGCCTGCAATGTGTAGTCGATTTCGTGAGTACGGCCTCGCACGACCACATGCAGGCCGCCTTCGTCGCCAAGTACCTCGATGCGATCCTCGAACGAGCTCAATCGATCACGTATCAGGTCGCGCATGGCGCGGTAATGACGTCGCACACGGCGCAGATGCCGGTCCAGTTCCCCGGAACGCAGAAGCGATTCCATAATCTTTTGTGCGGGCCACGATACATGCATCCGCTCACGTTCCACGAAAGCTGCCACCGCCGCAGCGGCCTCGCGCGGGGCCGCGATAAATCCCAGGCGCAGCGCCGGACTGACAGCCTTCGAAAACGTGCTCAGGAGCAGAGTGCTTTCCGGCGCACTATTAAATATTGGTGGGTAAGTTGTCCCTGAATAGTTGAATTCGCAGTCGTACTCATTTTCGAGAATGAGCGTGCCATGGGCGCGTGCCGCATCGATCAGTGCGCGTCGACGCTGCCCGGACAGGCGGCCGCCCAATGGATATTGATGGGTCGGCGTAAGGTGCAACAGCAGCGGTGCCTTGTCACCCGAGAACGCGTGTTCAACGGAGATTCCGTCTGCGTCGACCTGGACGTGCCGCACCAGAGCGCCGGCTCGCCGGAACGCCTGCACCGCTCCGGCATATCCAGGGTCTTCAGTCGCGCACCAGTCGCCACGCCGCAACAGCACACTTGCGAGTAAATTTAATGCGCTCCCGGTACCGTGGGTCACCACAATCTGCCCGGGTGTCGCGCTGACTGAACGGTGCTCTCCGAGCCACTCGACAATTGCATGTCTGAGATCGGCGTCGCCACGAGGGTCGCCGTAACCCTGAGGCGGCAGGCTTCTTCCCGCTTCCCGGCACGCAGTGCGCCAGGCATCGAGCGGCAGCGTATGCGCAAGAGCCTGACCGGGCCGCCAGTCAAATGCCGCGTCGGGGGAATCGGATTCGGCCTTAAACCGCTGCATATATCCTCGCAAGGCCAGAGGCGTAGAAGCCACCGTTGTTGCCTTGCTCTTCTGCGCGATATCGCGGAAAGAGACGAATGTTCCGTGGCGGCCGCGCCCCTCGATCAAGCCGTCCGCGATCAGTTCGTCGTAAGCCTCGACCACGCAATTGCGGGCGATTCCAAGCTGTTCTGCGAGTTGTCGGCTCGGCGGCAGGCGTGTGCCGCCGGGAAGCGCGCCGCTGTGGATGCGAACTCGCAACTGTTCCGCGATCACGCGAAACGTGGGTGCACCGGCGCATTTATCCAGTTCGAGGCCAAGCAATGCCGGGATGTGCTGCCTAGACGATGCGTGTGTATCCATAAATACTCAAAGATCCCACCATATTGGTTCTTAAAAATAATCATAAAAAATGACAGAATAGCATCCAAACATACCGCAGGAAAGATATGCGACTGCGCATCATCACGGACGATTTCACCAGTGCACTTGACGGCACGGCGTGCTTCGCACAAAACGGATGGGATACGGCCGTACTGCTCAAGTCCAGCGGTATGCACGATGCGGCCGTGGTCAGTCTCGATACCGGCAGCCGCGAAAACTTCGCGGCGGACGCGTCAGCCGCGGTCTCCGCAGCCGCGACGGCATGGTGCGCAGCAGACGTATTAATCCAGCAGTTCGACTCGACGCTACGCGGATCGGTTGCGCAACAGTGCATTGCTGCGCGCATGGCGTCTGGGAGGAGCAAGCTGTTGATCGCGCCGGCGTTTCCCGCTGCCGGGCGTACTACTGAGGGTGGTGTTGTGTATCTCGATGGCGTACCGGTTCACCTGACTGCGTTTGGGCAAGATCCTACGCATCCGGTGGTGGTGTCGAACCTGCAGGCGCTTTTCGCGGCGCACGGCGTCAAGGTAACGGTCGCGCGCAACGTAGCGCATGCCGGCGTTTTGCTCCTGACGCATGACGCCGTCGTGGTCGACGCGCATTCGGAGGACGAACTTGATCAGTTGGTCAGGTGCTTTATCGCCGTTCCTGAACTGCTTTGGGCAGGTTCCACCGGACTGCTTCGCTCGATGGCGCGAGTCATACCGGCGCCATCTGTGCGAGACGGCGCTCAAGCGCCATGTGCTGCGTCCGCAAACGGTGCCCGACGCCCTTGGTTGGTGGTGGGGAGTCTGAATCCGCGTTCGCGGCGGCAACTTGAGGTGGTACGTATGAAACGCAGCGCCAACGTGTTGGCAACCGATGAGTCGCGCTCATCGCCGGAAGGTGCTTTGTGGGACCTTACGCGGCAGACCGTGAACCTTTTGCGCACCGGTACGTGCGATGGATTGGTCGTAACCGGTGGCGAAACCGCACGGAAAATTGTCGACGCGTTGCCGGCAGTTTCGCTGCGCGTGTGTCACGAAGTCGAACCCGGCATACCGCTCGTGCTGGTAAAAACCACCACCTCGACATTTCCGATGATCGCCAAAGCGGGTGGCTTCGGTGACGATCAGGCGCTCCTCAGGTGCCTGGACGCAATAACTGGAGTGGAACCATGAAACCAGCAACAAATCTGATAGCCGTTACCATGGGCGACGCGACCGGCATCGGCCCGGAAATCGTGGTGAAGACGTTTGCCGACGCGGAATTCATCGAAAGCCGTCCCTCATTTGTTGTCGGTGATGTCGGTGTACTGCGTCGGCAGGTCGCCGCTCTCGGGGTGAGGCTGGACGTCGTCAAGGTCAGTGAGGTCACCCAGGTCAATCCCCGTCCCGGCGTGCTCGAAGTGCTGCAGAGCGGCACCTTGCCCGCCGATTTACCGCTCGGCAGGATCAGTGCGCTTGCGGGCAAGGCGGCATTCGACGCGATCCGCACCGCGATCGAGCTTGCCATGCGCGGAGAAATCGCCGGTATCTGCACGGCGCCAATCCATAAAGGAGCGCTGTTTGCGGCCAAGGTTCCATATCCAGGTCACACAGAAATGCTGGCTGACTTTTCCGCTACCCGCGACTACGCGATGATGCTCGCGACCCCCGCGCTGCGGACCATTCTGGTCACGGTTCACTGTGCCTTGTCCGAGGCGATCTCCCGGCTTTCGATCGAAACCGAGTTACGTATCATCCGGCTCGCTCATCGCACCTTACGCGCTCTCGGAATTGAACAGCCGCGCATCGCGGTCGCAGGTCTGAATCCGCACGCAGGCGAAGGAGGATTGTTCGGCCGCGAGGATCTCGACATCATCGCCCCGGCCATCGAAGCCGCGCGGGCCGAAGGCATCGACGCCAGCGGTCCGTGGCCCGGCGACACGGTATTTATGAACGCTCGCCGTGGGCGGTTCGATATCGTTGTAGCCCAATACCACGACCAAGGTCTGATTCCCGTCAAGCTGGCTGGCATTGAGGATGGCGTCAACATCACGCTCGGTTTGCCCTTCGTCCGCACCAGCCCGGACCATGGTACTGCGTTCGATATTGCGGGGCATGGCATTGCCGACCCGGCCAGCCTGAGAGTCGCACTCGACACCGCGCATCGATTCATTCGCACCTGAGTCAAATCGCCCTCTACCTTTGCGGAGCACAAATTGTCCCATTTCATCCTGATGTTAACTAACAACGATGTCACGGTCGCCGACGCCATGTCGGCCTACGACAGCATGCGCGACAGCGCAATCCACTACGTTGGTTTTAAGGATATCGGTCTGCCCGTGGCGGATCTGAAACAACTGGCAAACCGCATTCGAGCCGATGGGCGCAAGGTGATGCTCGAAGTGGTTGCCACCAGCGAGGCCACGGAGCTTGAATCGATTCAGGCCGCGCTTGAGATCCGCGTCGACTACCTGTTGGGCGGCCGACACGTGAACGAGGCACTTAAGCTGTTGCGCGGGTCGCCGATCCACTATTACCCCTTCGCGGGCCGCACCGTGGGTCATCCGACCATCCTCGAAGGCACCATGGACGAGATCGTCGAGGATGCGCAGCGCATTGCGTCGCTGCCCGGCGTACATGGTCTCGACTTGCTGGCTTATCGGTTCGCGGGCGCGGGCGATCCTGCGCTTCTCGCGCGGCGTGTGGTCGAGGCAGTCGAAGTGCCGGTCATCATGGCCGGGAGTATTGGCAGCACGGAGCGGGTTCAAGCGATGATCGATACAGGTGCTTGGGGCTTCACGGTTGGAAGTGCAATCTTCCAGGGCGCGTTCGTCAATCAGCTGCTGCAGGAACAGGTGAATACGATTTTCAAAATCGATGGAGTGACGGCATGACGATCGACAAGGTTAATGTTCAGACGTACCGAGCGGCTGGTAATTTTCGATAGATCAATATCGACCATCATCCAAAACCCGTCGCTGTAGATCGGATCGCTGGCGAACTTTGCTTTGAAGTCGGGAGATGGCGGGGGAATCGCCACATCACTGCCCACCGCTGCACTGTAGGTTTGCCTGGGGGCACAAGGATTGTCCGATGTGGAAAGGCTGCCAAGAAAAGCCGCCCAGGACCTTGGTGTTGCTGGTACTTTAGTGTTCGCCGGCCTCCCCAGCTTTAAATTTGTGGCGCGTCGCCCTTTCCTTATAGTACGCATGGGTCTCGTCGACATCGGCAAACACATCGAGATCCTGCGCGGCGGCGCGGAATAACCGTTCTACATACGAGATGAAGCCGACTGAATAACCCCGGTTCGGAGAGTCGACTTTGAAGTCGATGTCGGCGAGAATTTTTCTCAGGATGCCGTGGCAACTCCAGCGCGGTTGCTGCTTCAAATACTGGGCGAGGTGCGCGCCGCATTCGTAGCCGATGTCGCAGGCGCGACGGTAAGTGGCGGTATCGGGGAAATGCCAGTGGCAGGGGGTTTTGTTACGGTTGCTGCATCGCGCGCATTGCCAGTTGCCGGCTATCTTCGGCGTGTGACCTGGGCGATAAACAAAAGGCAATTCTCCGATGTCGGCTGGTTGGATTTTCGGTGGGTAATTGCGGCGAGCGAGAGTAGGACCCATGGTGCGACCTCCGATGCAGTGGCAACACCGCTCCCCATCGCGAGTGGATGGGGGGCGGCAGATGACGGGGTTAGCGAACCGGTGAACATGAATCCGGCATACCCGAAGGTATCCCCGCCACTGCCGCCCATTGAGGACGCACAACGGTTGCGGACGACTACTGGAGTAGCCGTCCGCCATGCTCATACAGGTCGCTAAACCCGATCCCAGTTGTGTTCGGGACGAAATCAGCATACTGGGGCATAGATCTATTCACAAAAATCGATCTCAGGAAATCGGACGAAGGGAATGTATCGGGATGGTATTTGGGAGTTTTCTTGGGTTTGTTGCTGGCGGTTTGCGAAGGATGAGTTTTGGATCGCAGACTCGAAAATTAGCTTTGTCCGGTTTGGGGAGTAAGCCCAAATTGTTGATGCGGAATTTCGATTTGAGCTGATTGGATCAGGTTGCCTCACGTGCCCTGGACGCACTACATTTGTTTGATGCATCGCAGATGCTCTGCTGGAGAACGCGGCGTTTACCAAGCAAAAGCGCTATATGGGCACAGGTTAAGCCCGAAAAATTGCTGTGTGTTATGCATAAAGTATCGTTTTATGATATTTTCCGCGAAATGAAAAGTGGTCAGCCAGTCGAGTCATTGTCGAGCATATCCCGGCGTTAGAACGTAATGGTCAACATGACCTTGGAGAGTTTCGATTGATTCCGCTGCAAGACATTATTGACTGGCGAGCCCATGCGCCATGGCCTGACGATGGGCAGGTCGAGCAAGATTATCTTTTTTCGAAGGCCGTCGCGGCCAAACATTCGACATGCCATATGACACGGTCGAATTCGTCCATGCTGAACGCAAGCCCGACCAAATGCGCGATGACCTAGTTGTCGATCCTCTGCAATCTTTGCCTGCTGCGAAACCGCGTCTGGCGTTGCGCGACTTGAAACGCGTCAGACGGAATGTGGATCGAGTGGTGACCACGGCGGAGGAGGATGGTTCGAAACTGGGCAGGGCTGCCGGCGTCAAGTTGCGGGGTTCGGTCGTCCGCTACGACAACCCAACCGATCCCATTGCTGAGGACGATTGGGAGGCCGCACGGTGATTGTTTCCGATACTCAACATTGCTTCATGCGGCGACTAAAGCAAGACGCGACTTATCCAATCGTTTGACGGCCGCAAGTTTGGAAGACTCTTGCTGAACAAGCCACAGATCGACTGCTTCCTGCATTCGAAGCCAGCTTTCCGGCGAGGTATTGAGCAAGGTAGCGACCCGTACCGCCATTTCCGGCGACATAGATCTCTTCTCATGGAGCAATTCAGAAACACTGAGCCGACTGACGTCAAGCAGCTCGGCGAACTCGGTCTGAGTCATTTTTAACGCGGGTAGTACGTCTTCGCGCAGTATCGCTCCGGGGTGGGTCGGCCGCCGGTTGGGGTTACGTAGCGATTTCATCAGTGATAGTCCTCATAATTTACGTCGACGGCATTCTCGCCATCGAATCTAAACGTAATGCGCCAGTTGCCGGTTACCGTTACGCTGTAGGTTCCCTTCCGACTTCCCGTCATTGGATGAAACTTATATCCCGGCAAACTCATATCTTCTGGCTTGGAAGATCCGTCCAATCGGTCGAGGATTCGTTCGATTTTTTGGGAAAAGGCAGCAGGGATGCCGCTGTAATCGCCCTTTTGAAAGAACTTGCCCAGACCTTTGTGAAGAAATGAAGTAATCAATGTGTGTAATCCAGTAGATTGCATTGTAATACACTGGATTACAATGTCAAATTTTGCGGTACCGGCCACGTTGGCGCAGGATTCTTGCAAAATTTGAACAGGCGGCCGCCATGCAGTCAAGTTGGCCGTCTAGCTGCGGATATACCTAAGGCATGTCTCAAAAAGGAGTCCATCGTGGAACAAGGTGTCGTGTTTAAAAGTAACCGTAGTCAGGCGATACGTCTGCCAAAATCCGTGGCTCTTCCTGACGACGTGAAACGGGTCGATGTGGTGGCTGTTGGTCGCGTCCGCATCATTACCCCGGCTGGGGAATCCTGGGAAAGTTGGTTTGATGGCGAGAGCGTCAGTGCCGATTTCATGTCCGAGCGAAATCAGTCCGCCGATCAGGAGTGTGGGGTGTATTGATGCTCAAGTACGTGCTCGACGCCAACATCTGCATCTTCGCGGTTAAGAACAAGCCGCAAGAAGTGCGGGAAACATTTAGCCGCTATTACGGGCAACTGCGTATCAGCCCGGTCTCCGCCGATAATTATTTTTCAGTCTTTGCATTACCCTATTCGACTATGGCTGTCCGCCATATCGGTATCAGGGAAGTGCGATGAAATGTCAACAAGCCACAAAAAAGGGTCCATTCATTGTTTGTCAATGTAACATTGCTTTGCTGCGCTGAGTTCCCTAATAAATAAATTTGAATCAATTTTCGATGAAACCATAAAAAAGAAAAACTTTTCGGCTCTCGGCACCGTAGTAGCCGTTGCTGGGGTGGCTGATTGGAGTCATTCGACATAGCCATAAGCGTATTGCATCGGGGGTAACATGGGCAATAAACGTGAACGCATGAGGCGGTTTCTGGAAACGAATCCGAACTGCTGCTATTGCGGAGGAAAAACAGCAGCGACCACGGAAGATCACTGGCCGTCTCGCTCAGTTTTTGATGAGCGTAAGTGGCCTGAGGGATATGTCTTCCCGGCTTGCTTGCTCTGCAATCAATCGACAGCCGACGACGAAGCCTTATTTGCATTGCTGTGCCGCTTTAACCCGGTGGAGTACAAGCCCGATGCTGGTGAGCAAACTCGCAAACTTATGCTTGCCGTGGCCGAACGTTTACCAGAGATATATCAGTCGTTTTTCCCAACGGCCAACAATGTCAAAGGATGGCTACGAAAAACTGGTAAAACGTTGCCGCCGGGTCAAACGACCAAAGACGTGCCGATTCTGTCTCTTGAGCATCCGGAAATCAATGTACGAATAAAAAAATGCGCGGCCAAGCTGTTTCTAAGTTTGCATTACATGCACATGGGACGCATTCTACCGAGCGAAGGTGCGGTAATCTTTCGGTGGTTCAGCAATGCAAATACCCCTGACGAAATTCCCGCTGATCTACTCGCCCCGTTCGTCACCGAGATGCCAAAATTGACATGGCAGAAAAAGTCGTTGAATGACCAATTTATGTATCGGTATGGCGCGGAAAAGACGGAAGGTCTCGTAAGTGTATTTTTCGTCACATTCCACGCTAGCGTAGGAATGATCGGGGTCATTTTCAACAACTTAGCGAACCTAACGGCGGATATACCACCCGAGCAGATTTTGAGACCACTTGCGTATAACGTGTAACCGTGATGATTGAAGCCAAGACGTCGAGGTGAAATGCAAAACGAATTGGTAGTGCCATCCGTGGCCCGACGTCAGCTCATGCCGGTCGTTTGGTGTTTTTTTGCCGTTAGCGTTGCCAGTCTCAGACTCTACGGAGCCAGCCACCACCGTGCAGGTCCATGGATAGTGGCAATATTCGCCATTCTGACTGGGATCTCCATTTACCGGCTGTGTGCGAATAAGGTATTCGTATTTTCACCCAAGGCCATCCGCTGCGAGACGAGGTTCCTGGGGTTGCTAGTCAAGAGTAAGCCGATAGACGCCACACCATTCAAGTGGGTCCAATCACGCATGGATTCATTCAATCCAAAAAATGCCTGCATTGAACTCGGGATTGAGCACAACTACGATACCGTGGCCGTTCAAACAATCAAGGATGCGCTGGGCGAAACTGCCGACGTGATTGCGACTCGCAGCCAAATCGCCGGCATATTGGGAATAGTTGACCGTGGTCATGAGCGGTTGCCTGGACAGCGTGTTTCGTCATGAATATGCGTAGATAACGCTATCAGCTACCCCCAGATGGCTGCACCAGCAGAAAGAGGCCGCCGCCATCAAATAGCTTCTGGGGCTTCTCGGTGGGCTTGGCGTTGCGGATTGCGATATCGGTAAGCGGCGTCGATGGCATTGGGGGTAACAGATTTTAATTAAAGAGGGTTACCCCCGGATGTCAACGGACCCTATTAGACGCTTTCGGCTACAAAAAACCCCGCTTAGCTAGGCTGGGCGGGGTTTCTTGGACTTTCTTGGACTACTTCGGAATACGTTATGGTGGAGCCGGCGGGAATCGAACCCGCGTCCGCAAGTACTCTACGACCAGTTCTACATACTTAGTTCTATCATTTGATTTAACCGCACCAGCGCGGACGAACACGCTCTGTTACGGCGATTCACTAGATTTTCGGACCGGCCATCGTGACATTAACCGGCATTAGCTGACGTGAATGACCTCACTGGTCTTGCGACCCTGACCCGTCAGCGAGTCAGTGTGAGGACAGCCGGTTTTACGCGGCTATTGCGAAACGGTTATCGTTTGCAGTTACTTATTTCCCGTTGTATTTACGAGGTGACGGGTCCTCGGTATGCCCTGCGTCGCTTCGCAACCCACGTCGAAACCAGGTCGGCCCCACGAATCTTGATTATCCCACAGATCGCGATTGCCGATTGGATGGTTTTTCCTCGGGCGGGCTGGGCGGCCAGTCTGATTCTAGTGCAGGGTCGCTTGGGTTCAGCGTGGTGCCGGGTCCAGTTGAACCAGCAGCGCATGCAGTTCGGCGACGCTGTCGACCAGGTAATCCGCGCCCCATTCGTTCGCAGGCAGGGCGTGACCGCAGTAGCCGTAGGCGGCGGCGATGGTGCGCATGCCGGCGGCCTGGCCTGCCTGGATGTCGCGCAGGTCGTCGCCGACGTAGACGATGGCTTCGGGGGCGATGCCCATGGCACGGGCGGCGTGCAGCAGCGGGGCCGGGTGGGGTTTGGAGTGCGGGGTGGTGTCGCCGCAGACGACGCAGGCGCTGGTTTCGGCCAGGCCGAGCAGGGCTACCAGCGGTTCGGTGAGCCAGGTGACTTTGTTGGTGACGATGCCCCAGCGGATTTGGCGCCGGTCAAGTTCCGCCAGCAGCGGGGCGATGCCGTCGAACAGGGTGGAGGCGGCGCAGATGTCGGCGGAATAGTTGGCCAGGAATTCATCGCGCATGGCCGGGTAGGCCGGGTCGTCGGGGGTCAGGCCGAAGGCCTCGCCGAGCAGGCCGCGGGCGCCGGCCGAGGCTAGCGGGCGCAGGGTTTCCAGGGGCAAGGCGGGCAAGGCTCGCTTCAGGCGCATGGTGTTGGCTGCGGCGGCGAGGTCGGGTGCGGTGTCGGCCAGGGTGCCGTCGAGGTCGAACAGGACGGCGCGTGTGGTGGTGGCGAGGCCGCTGGATGGGGTGGTTTGCATGGTTCGACGGCCTTGGTGGCGGCGGGCAAGAGCCGCAAGTCTTATATAGGACTGACGCTTGGACTTACGCAGATTGTCCCGGCAAGGCATGCTGGTACGGGTGCCAGGCCTTAGCCTTGGTACGGCGAGCCAGCATAATGCCGCGACAGGATCTGCGGTGGTCCTATTTAGTCGGGGCGGGTGCAGGCCAGCATGTAGTTGATGCTGGTATTGCTGCTGAGGTTAAAGCCTCGGCTCAGCGGGTTATACGTGATGCCTTTGAATTCGTTGGCTACCAAGCCGGCGGCGCGGACGAAGCCGGCCAGTTCGGATGGTTTGATAAAGCGTGCGTAGTCGTGGGTGCCGCGCGGCAGCATTTTGGCGATGTATTCGGCGCCGATCACGGCAAACAGGTAGGAGGTCGCGGTGCGGTTGAGGGTGGAAAAGAACACTTTGCCGCCCGGTTTGACCAGTTGCATGCAGGCGGCGACGATGGCGGCGGGGTCGGGCACGTGTTCGAGCATTTCCATGCAGGTGACGACGTCATAGCTAGCCGGTTCGCGTGCGGCGAGCGCTTCTGCTGCGATTTCTTCGTAACTGACGGTAACGCCGCTTTCCAGGCTATGCAGGTCGGCTACGCCCAGCGCTTTGCTGGAGAGGTCGATGCCTTTGGCTTGGGCCCCGAGTTTGGCCATCGATTCGGTGAGGATGCCGCCGCCGCAGCCGATGTCGAGCACTTTCTTGCCCGCAAGCTGGGCATGGCTGTCGATCCACTGGAGCCGGATCGGGTTCAGGTCGTGCAGGGGTTTGAATTCGGCTTGAGGATCCCACCAGCGATGCGCGAGTTCACTGAATTTTTGCAGTTCATGCGGGTCGGCATTGGTCATCGTCGGTGTTTTTAAAGAGGTTCAGTAGACTAGAGTATACCGGGGAGTATCTCGGGCTGCGTGCATGTCGGCATACGACCTGATTATCAGGCTGCAATCATTCTGGCCGTAATCATTCAGGCATAAAAAAAGCCCTGCCTAAGCAGGGCTTCTTCTACAACCGGAACAAAGATTACTTGTTCGCGGTGCCGACCACTTCGACTTCCACGCGACGATTCGGCGCGAGGCAGGCGACCAGAGCCTTATGATTCTTTTGTGCGCAATCCGTTACAACTGGGTTACGTTTGCCCTTGCCTTCCGTGTAAACACGGTTGGCTTCGATACCCTTCGATACCAAATAGGCCTTCACAGCTTGAGCGCGACGCAGCGACAGACGGTCGTTGTACTTGTCCGAGCCAATCTTGTCGGTGTAGCCGGTTGCAACCACGACTTCCAGGTTCACGCTTTGGATCTTCGAGGCCAAGTCATCCAGCTTGCTCTTGCCTTCCGGCTTCAACACAGCTTTGTCGAAGTCAAACAGGGCATCGGCTTGGAACGTGATCTTCTGGCTACCAACCATCGGTGCCGGAGCAACTGCTACCGGTGCCGGAGCTGCCGGAGCTTGAGCTACCAAAGCGCCATCGCACTTTGCGTTAGCCGTAGCCGGGGTCCAGAAGTTATTGCGCCAGCACAATTCGTTCGAACCATTCATCCAGACGTATTCGCCTGAGCCATTGACCCAGTTGTCATTCGTCGTTTGTTTCGACGCAACTACCGACTGCGCCGATGCGGATGCAGCCATGACTGCGGTAGCTGCAATGAACGCGAGCTTTGAAAGTTTATTCATATTTCTCCTCTCGAATTGAGAATACCGCAGGATTACTGCGAGCCTAAATAACAAACCCAAGTCTGACATCGCTCGAAGTATAACATTATCGCAAACCGTCGGAGCGCTGACTACACTTCGAACGACGTCGAACTTCTGCAGCGCATTTTGCCATAGAGCATCGCGTGGGCGCTAAATTTCTCCTTCAATCTCCGGAGGGGCAAGTCAACTGTGGTGCTGTTGCAACATTACGCTTGCGTCGCCCCAGGCGCTTGATGTCGGCACATTTTTGAGGGTGCGATCGGGCGCTTGAAAGCTAGTTGAAAGTTGGCGTGACAAGCAACCTTTATAAGACCGTGGAAGCGGCGGGGCGGCGTGTTAAAATCGCAAGATGCTCGCCTGTGGCTGGCCTCTATCGTGCCGGCCCGTTGATAGATACGGATAATGGATCAATTCGCCAAAGAGACACTGCCCATCTCCCTAGAGGAGGAAATGCGCCGCTCCTACCTCGATTACGCCATGAGCGTGATTGTTGGACGTGCGCTTCCAGATGTGCGTGACGGTCTCAAGCCAGTGCACCGGCGTGTACTGTTTTCGATGCATGAGCTGAATAACGACTGGAATCGTGCCTATAAGAAGTCGGCGCGTATCGTCGGTGACGTGATCGGTAAGTATCACCCGCACGGCGATACCGCGGTTTACGACACCATCGTGCGCATGGCGCAGAGTTTTTCTCTGCGTTATATGCTGATTGACGGCCAGGGCAATTTCGGCTCGGTGGACGGTGACAACGCGGCTGCCATGCGTTACACCGAAATCCGCATGGCCAAGATCGGCCATGAGCTGCTCGCCGACATCGACAAGGAAACGGTCGATTTCGGGCCTAACTACGACGGTAACGAAAACGAGCCGCTGATTTTGCCGGCTCGCGTGCCCAACTTGCTGATCAACGGCTCGTCGGGTATTGCGGTCGGGATGGCGACGAATATTCCGCCGCACAACCTGAACGAAGTGATCGATGGCTGCCAGTATTTGCTGAGCCATCCTGAAGCGACCATCGACGACCTGATCGAGATCATCCCGGCTCCCGATTTCCCCACGGCCGGCATCATCTATGGCGTGGCGGGTGTGCGCGACGGGTATCGCACCGGTCGCGGTCGCCTGATCATGCGCGCGACGACCCATTTCGAGGATATCGATCGCGGTCAGCGCCAGGCCATCATCGTCGACGAGCTGCCCTACCAGGTGAACAAACGTTCGCTGCTGGAGCGGATCGCCGAGCTGGTCAACGAAAAGAAGATCGAAGGCATTTCCGACTTGCGCGACGAATCCGACAAGAGTGGGATGCGGGTCGTGATCGAGCTGAAGCGCGGCGAAGTGCCGGAAGTGATCCTCAACAACTTGTACAAGAGTACGCAGTTGCAGGACACCTTCGGCATGAATATGGTGGCCCTGGTCGACGGCCAGCCGCGCCTGCTGAATCTCAAGCAGATGCTCGAATGTTTCCTGGCGCACCGCCGCGAAGTCATTACGCGGCGTACCGTGTACGAGCTGCGCAAGGCGCGCGAACGCGGTCATGTGCTCGAAGGCCTGGCCGTCGCATTGGCCAATATCGACGAATTTATCGCCTTGATCAAAGCCGCGCCGACGCCGCCGATCGCCAAGGCCGAATTGATGTCGCGTCCGTGGGACGCACAATTGGTGCGCGATATGCTCTCGCGCACTGAAGTCGATGCTTTGGGTGGGCGTTCGGCCTACCGTCCGGATGGCTTGAACGAATTGTTCGGCATGCAGGGCGATGGTCTGTACCGTCTGTCCGATACCCAGGCCCAGGAAATTCTGCAGATGCGTTTGCAGCGTTTGACCGGTCTGGAGCAGGACAAGATCGTTTCGGAATACCGCGAAGTGATGTCGCAGATCGCAGATTTGCTGGACATTCTGGCGCGTCCGGAACGGATCAAGATCATCATCGGCGAAGAATTGGCCGTGATCAAGGAAGAATTCGGCGATGCACGCCGTTCGCGCATCGAAATGAATGCGACCGAACTCAATACCGAAGACTTGATCACCCCGCAAGACATGGTGGTCACCATGTCGCACGCGGGCTATGTGAAGTCGCAGCCTTTGTCGGAATATCGCGCGCAAAAACGCGGTGGACGCGGCAAGCAGGCGCTGACGATGAAAGAAGACGACTGGATCGAAACCCTGTTCGTCGCCAATACGCACGATTACATCCTGTGTTTCTCCGATCGCGGCCGCGTGTACTGGGTCAAGGTCTATGAAGTGCCGCAGGGTTCGCGTAATTCGCGCGGCCGCCCGATCGTCAATATGTTCCCGCTGGTCGACGGTGAAAAAATCACCGTGGTGCTGCCGGTGCGCGAGTTCTCGGCCGACAAATACGTGTTTATGGCGACTTCGCTGGGCACCGTCAAAAAGACCCCGCTGGAGGCTTTCAGCCGCCCCTTGCGTAAAGGTATTATTGCGGTCGGTCTCGATGAAGGCGATTTCCTCATCGGTGCGGCTATTACCGACGGTCAACATGACGTGATGTTGTTCTCCGATTCGGGCAAAGCGGTGCGTTTCGACGAAAACGACGTGCGTCCGATGGGCCGCGAGGCACGCGGCGTGCGCGGCATGCAGCTCGAAGAAGGGCAGCAAGTGATTGCTTTGCTGGTGGCCGAAAGCGAATTGCAGTCGGTGCTGACGGCAACCGAAAACGGCTACGGCAAGCGTACTCCGATCACCGAGTACACGCGTCACGGCCGCGGCACCAAGGGCATGATTGCGATTCAGACGTCCGAACGCAATGGCCGGGTGGTGGCGGCAACGCTGGTTGAGCCGGAAAGCGAAATCATGCTGATCACCACCGCCGGGGTGCTGATTCGCACCCGGGTGGCGGAAATCCGCGAGATGGGCCGTGCTACGCAAGGTGTTACACTCATTAGCCTTGACGAAGGCACCAAGCTCTCCGGTCTACAGCAGGTCGCGGAAACCGAAGCGGAAATCGAGCTGGATGCCGAGCTTGATGAAGTCGCGGGCGAGGTGGTGGACGCAGCGGCAGACGGGGTGGCAAACGGGGTGGCAAATGATGTCGCCGCTGACGATGCCGGCGGCGGAGAAGACGGTCCGTTGGACGATAATGAGGCGTGATGGTTGCGCGCCGCGGTGCAATGAGCGTTATCATATGCGCCGCGCGCCGAACGTCTTACCGGGATTCGCTATATTGAACTTCAAGGTAGCGATCTACTCGGAGTGTTGGTGAGAAACCGGTCAATGGATCGCCGGCTGGTTAAAATACTGGGTGTCCGCGTGATCGCTGTGCACGGATGCGGCGGGCCCGAATTTGATTTTTCTTGGAGCGAAGATGCAAACACGATTTAAACAATGGATGTTGCTGGCGCTGTTCGTACCGACTCTGGCCATGGCCCAGGCCTTGACCGATCCTGCTGCCGCACCGGCCGCGGCTGCGGCCCCGGTTGACGCCGACAAGCAAGCCGCAATCAAGGATTTGCTGGCGACGATCGACGCGGACAAGCTGGTTGGCCAGATCGCCAACAGCGCGCAAATGCAATCCAAGCAATTTGTGCCGGAAATCCTGTCGGATTCGCTGACGCAAAACAAGACGCTGAACGACAAGCAGAAACAAGCTGCCGTGCCGTCTTTGCAAAAAGACACGGTGCCTAGGCTGGTCAACGGCGCAGGTTCGGTTTTCCTGACCGAACAGTTCCACAAAGACGCGATGCAAACCCAGTTTGACGCGTATGCGCAGTTCTATTCGACCCAGGAAATCAAAGACCTGACGACGTTCTATCGCAGCACGACCGGCCGCAAGTTCATTGCCGTTCAAGACCAGGTCGGTCATCAAATCGTCAGCACCTTGATGCAAAAGTACATGCCGCAATCGATCGCAGCAATTCGTGCCGAAGCCGACAAGGAAGTGGCAAGCGTGAAGCCGGCAGCAGTGAAGTAATTGCACCAGCCTTATAGCTTAGAGTTGTTGTAGTGCGATAATGTTTGGCCGTATGTCATACGTCAGCTTTTGACATACGGTCAGCCACGATTGCAAAAACGCCGGCGTCGATGTCGGCGTTTTGTTTTTAGAGAGACGATATGCGCGCGTTCAATTTCTCAGCGGGTCCGGCAGCACTACCTTTGGCCGTATTGGAGCAAGCTGCGAGCGAGATGCTCGATTGGCGCGGCTGTGGCATGAGCGTGATGGAAATGAGTCATCGCGGCCGTGAATTTACCGAAATTCATGAGACGGCCCTGGCTGATTTCCGCGAATTATTGCAGGTGCCGGATAACTATCGCATCCTGTTTATGCAGGGTGGCGGGCTGTCGCAAAACGCGATTATGCCGATGAATCTGATGCGCGGCGCCAAGGTGGCCGACTATGTGGTGACGGGCTCCTGGTCGCAAAAGTCGGCGCGGGAGGCGCTTAAATACGCCCAGGTCAACATCGCCGCTTCCAGCGAAGCCGGCGGTTTTACCGGGGTGCCGCCGTTCTCCGAGTGGCAGCTATCGGACAACGCCGCCTATCTGCATATATGCAGCAACGAAACCATCAACGGCGTCGAAATGTTCGACCTGCCGGACCTGGGGCACGTGCCTCTGGTGGCTGATGTTTCTTCTCATTTTTTGTCGCGTCCGATGGATGTGAGCCGCTACGGCGTACTCTTCGGCGGGGCACAGAAAAACATCGGCATTGCCGGCCTGACCATTGTGGTGGTGCGTGACGATCTGCTGGATCGCGCTTTGCCGATTTGCCCCACGGCTTTCGAATGGAAGACGGTTGCGGCGAATAACTCGATGTACAACACGCCGCCGACCTATGCCATTTATCTGGCCGGTTTGGTGCTGAAATGGCTGAAACAGCTGGGCGGCCTGGCCGCGATTGAGCAAATCAATATCGAAAAAGCGCGCTTGCTTTACGCTACGATAGATGCGTCCGACTTTTACGTGGGCCGGGTGCAGGCGGCCTTTCGCTCGCGGATGAATGTGCCTTTTTATCTGGCGGACGAAAGCCGTAACGCTGATTTTCTGGCCGGCGCACAAGCGCGCGGCCTGCTGCAACTGAGGGGCCATAAGTCCGTCGGGGGCATGAGAGCATCGATTTACAATGCGGTGCCGATCGAAGGTGTGAAAGCGCTGGTCGATTACATGAAAGAATTTGAACGCAGCCAGGCTTAAGCGCGGGCAGGGCGGGTCTTTCGGGCGTGGGTGGTGCCGCCCCGCTGGTGCCTGCTGCTGCCTGCCGCTGCCGGGTTGCTCCGCCCCTAGTTTTCCGTGACGACATGAGCCAAGAATCCAAACCGCAGGCGGTGTCCCCGGCGCTCGACGCCCACCCCGACCTGAATCAACGTTTAAAACCGTTGCGCGAAAAAATCGACGCGCTCGATGCGCAATTGCTGAATCTGCTGAATCAGCGGGCGGCGCTGGCCATGCAAGTCGGCGAAGTCAAAAAAGAAGTCAATGCCCCGGTGTTTCGTCCCGAGCGTGAGCAGCAGGTCATTTCCGGTTTGCAAGGCGCGAGCAATGGGCCTTTGCATAACGAGCATATCGCGGCGATCTGGCGCGAAATCATGGCTGCCGGCCGCTCGCTGGAAAAGACCCTGAGCGCGGCCTTTTTGGGTCCGGCCGGCACCTATAGCGAACTCGCGATGCGGGCGCACTTCGGTCAGGCGACCCAAGGCGTGCCGTGCCCGTCCATCGACGAAGTGTTTCGCAGTGTCGAGGCGGGCGCCGCCGACTTTGGCATGGTTCCGGTCGAGAATTCGACTGAGGGCGCGGTGTCGCGCACCCTGGATCTGCTGTTGCAATCGTCGCTGTCGATCAGCGGCGAAGTGGCGCTGGCCATCGAACATAATCTGTTGACACTGTCGGGCAAACTCGACGGCGTGACCATGGTCTGCGCCCACGCGCAAGCCTTGGCGCAGTGCCAGCACTGGCTTGCCACCCATGCGCCGCATCTGGAGCGGCGGGCGGTGTCGAGCAATGCGGAAGGCGCCCGGCTGGCTGCGGCCGACCCGCAAGTGGCCGCGATCGCCGGCGGGCATGCGGCGGCGTTATACGGCTTGCAGCTTGCCGCGGCTATGATTCAAGACGATCCGCATAATCGCACGCGTTTTGTGGTGATCGGCGGCGTGCCGAGCGCGCCCAGCGGCGTCGATCAGACGTCCCTGATCTTGTCGGTCAAAAACGAGCCGGGCGCGGTGTTTCGCCTGCTTGAGCCGTTGGCCCGGCATGGCGTGTCGATGACCCGTTTCGAGTCGCGTCCGGCGCGCAGCGGCGCCTGGGAATATTATTTTTATATCGATCTCGAAGGGCATCGCGAGGATGCGCCGGTAGCCGCCGCGCTGGGTGAATTGGCTCATTCTGCCGCTTTTATCAAGATTCTCGGCTCGTATCCGCGGGCGCGCTAAACATAATAAAACATCAACACCTGGTTCCGTGCCCCATTTTTCCTTCAACAAGATAGTCATTTTCGGCGTCGGCCTGATCGGCGGATCGTTGGCGCTTGCGCTTAAACGTGGCCAGCCTGAAAGCAGGGCAGGCACGTCGGATGCCTTGAGCCCGGGCCAGATCATCGGCGTTGGGCGCACCTCAGCCTCGGTTGAGCGCGCACTGGCCTTGGGTGTAATCGATCAGGCGCTAGGCCTGGACGACGATCTCGCCTTGGGCGCTGCGCTGCGTGATGCCGACCTGGTGATTTGCGCCGCCCCGGTGGCCCAGACCGAAGCGTTGCTCAGGCGCATGGCGCCCTGGTTACAAGGCCGCACGGTGGTCAGCGATGTCGGCAGTACCAAAACCGATGCGGTGGCGGCGGCCTATGCGGCGCTGGGGTCGCAGGCTTGGCGTTTTGTGCCGGCCCATCCGATCGCCGGACGTGAGCAAAGCGGCGTCGACGCCGCCCTGGCGCATTTATTTGTCGACCGCAATACCGTACTGTGTCCGTTGGCGGAAAATCCGCCCGAGGCGGTGGAGCGGGTGGCGGCGATGTGGCAGGCCAGCGGCGCCACGTTATTTACCTTGAGCGCGGCTCAGCACGACGCGGTGTTTGCCTCCGTCAGCCATTTGCCGCATATCTTGGCCTTCGCCTTGCTCGAACAGATTCTGCGCAGCCCCGACGCGCAACTCAAATTGGACATGGCCGGCAGCGGTTTTCGCGACTTTACCCGGATTGCCGCGGCCAGCCCCGAAATGTGGCGAGATATTTGCGTGGCCAACCGCGCCGCGCTACTGTCTGATCTGGATGCTTATCAAGCGGTGCTGCAGGAATTCCGCCAGTGGATCGCGCAGGGCGATACGGAAACGCTGCATACCGTGATGAGCCGCGTCAGCGCCGCCCGCGAGGCTTGGCGCGTGGGCGGCAGCCGCGACGTTGCGGCGCCCGCAGCCGAGGCCGGCCCTGGCGTCGCGCCGGGCGGGGTGTCGGGTGCAGTGTAAGCATCGGATAAATTGAGTTAATTGGATTAACCAGGACATTGTCATGAACACACTCGCCCTAGGCCCTTTTACGCATGCTACCGGTGTGGTCAGTCTGCCCGGTTCCAAGAGTATTTCCAATCGGGTGTTACTGCTGGCTGCGCTGGCGCAGGGCACCACGCTGATCGACAACCTGCTCGAATCCGACGACACCCGCGTCATGCTGGATGCGCTCAAGGCGCTGGGCGTGAACTGGGTCAAGCAAGGCGCGCAATATAGCGTGACCGGCGCCGGCGGCGTGTTTGCGGTGAAGGCGGCGGACTTATTCCTGGGCAATGCCGGTACCGCGGTGCGCCCCTTGACCGCGGCGCTGGCGCTGAGCGGCGGCAACTATCGCATTTCCGGCGTGCCGCGCATGCATGAGCGGCCGATCGGCGACTTGGTGGACGGTTTGCGCCAGTTGGGGGCGCAGATCGATTACCAGGGGCAGGACGGTTTTCCGCCGCTGGCGATCCGGCCCGCGCCGACCTCTGCGCCGATCTCTCTAGCCGCGCCGATCCGGGTGCGCGGCGACGTGTCGAGCCAGTTCCTGACCTCCTTGTTGATGGCCTTGCCGCTGGCATGCGGCAACCAGGACGCCAGCATCGAGGTCGACGGCGAACTGATTTCCAAGCCCTATATCGATATCACCTTGCACTTGATGGCCAAATTTGGCGTCGACGTCAAACGCGAGGGCTGGAGCCGTTTCACCATTCCGGCCGGGGCGCATTATGTTGCGCCGCGCCACATCATGGTCGAAGGCGATGCTTCGTCGGCATCGTATTTTTTGGCCGCGGGCGCGATTGGCGGCGGCCCGGTGCGGGTCGAAGGGGTGGGGCAGGCCAGTATCCAGGGCGATGTGCATTTTTCGGTGGTGCTGAATCATATGGGCGCCAATGTGATGATGGGCGACCACTGGATTGAAGTGCGCGGAGTCTCGCACGACAGCGGCCGGCTGGCCGGGATCGAGCTCGATTGCAATCTGATTCCCGATGCCGCCATGACGCTGGCGGTGGCGGCCTTGTTCGCCGACGGGCCGACCACGCTGAACAACATCGGCAGTTGGCGGGTCAAGGAGACCGACCGGATCAGCGCCATGGCCACGGAACTGCGCAAGGTCGGCGCGTTAGTCGTTGAGGGGCCGGATTTCCTGCGCATTACGCCGCCGGCCGAGTTGAAGCGGGGCGTGGCCATCGATACCTATGACGACCATCGCATGGCGATGTGTTTTTCGTTGATCAGTCTGGCCGACGTGGAAGTGACAATTAACGACCCGGCTTGTGTGGGCAAAACCTTTCCCGATTATTTCGCGCGTTTCCAGGCCATCGTGCGGCGCCAGGCAGTGAGCCCCGGGACCCCGGCGGGCCAGGCATGAGCCAAATCACGCATTACCACGACAAAACCCCGGCACCCGTGATTACCATCGACGGCCCCACGGCCTCGGGTAAGGGCACGGTGGCGCATCGGGTGGCGGATGCGCTGGGTTTTCACTATCTGGATAGCGGCGCGTTGTACCGGCTGACCGCCTTGGCCAGTACGCGTCACCATATCGGGGTGGACGACGTGGATGCGCTGGCCGAGATCGCCGGCAACCTGCATATTGCGTTTCGCGGTGAAGTGGTGTTGCTGGACGGCCACGATGTGTCGCACGAAATTCGCGCCGAAAGCATCGGCAACCGGGCCTCGGCAATCGCCGTCCACGGGCCGGTGCGGGCCGCGCTGGTGGCCCGTCAGCGTGCCTTTCGCGGCGATCCGGGGCTGGTCGCCGACGGCCGCGACATGGGAACCGTGATCTTTGCCGATGCGACCCTCAAAGTGTTTCTGACCGCCACCGCCGAGGCGCGCGCTGAACGGCGACATAAGCAATTGATCACAAAAGGTTTTTCTGCTAATATAGAAGACCTCTTAAAGGATTTGCGCGAGCGCGATGCCCGCGATAGCAGCCGCAGTAGCGCGCCTTTAAAGCCCGCAGTTGACGCAATTACGCTGGATACCTCGGAATTATCGGCTGAACAAGCCATTTCCACGGTCATCGGCTGGTTTAAAGCGTTGACCCGCGGGCAGAGCATTACGCAGCAAACCAGCAGTCAGTAAGCAGTCTTCATGTAGTGGCTGTGCCGCAGTGTTTCGGCGTATCGTGCGTCCGGAACGTGTTTTTTAACCCCTTAACCCCGTATGCCGGCTGGCGCATCAACCTGGCTCAGGTGACTGACTTCAGGTGACTGGTAAAGCTGAATTTTCAGCGGAATCAAGGTGCTGACTGATATACAACATTCGATCTTTATGTCCGACCTTCAAACCTCTACCTTGAATACCGAATCTTTTGCGGCTCTTTTTGAAGAGTCGTTGACCCGTCAAGACATGCGCGCCGGCGAAGTGATTTCCGCCGAAGTCGTGCGTGTCGACCACAATTTTGTGGTCGTGAACGCGGGTTTGAAATCTGAAGCTTACATTCCGCTCGAAGAATTCCTGAACGACGCGGGTGAAGTTGAAGTGCAGGCAGGCGACTTCGTGTCGGTTGCGATCGATGCACTCGAAAATGGTTATGGCGACACGATCCTGTCGCGTGACAAAGCGAAGCGCCTGGCTTCGTGGCTGTCGCTCGAAAAAGCCCTGGACAACAACGAACTGGTGACGGGCACGATCACCGGCAAGGTCAAGGGCGGCATGACCGTGATGGTCAACGGTATCCGCGCATTCCTGCCGGGTTCGCTGGTCGACACGCGTCCGGTCAAGGACACCACCCCGTACGAAGGCAAGACCCTCGAATTCCGCGTCATCAAGCTCGACCGCAAGCGCAACAACGTTGTGCTGTCGCGTCGTGCCGTGATCGAAGCGACTCAAGGCGAAGAACGTGCGAAGCTGCTCGAAACGCTGAAAGAAGGCGCGATCGTTGAAGGCGTGGTCAAGAACATCACCGACTACGGCGCATTCGTGGACCTGGGCGGTATCGACGGCCTGCTGCACATCACCGACATCGCATGGCGTCGTGTGCGTCACCCGAGCGAAGTGTTGACGGTGGGTCAGGAAGTGACCGCCAAGATCCTGAAATTCGATCAAGAAAAGAATCGCGTTTCGCTGGGTATCAAGCAATTGGGCGACGATCCGTGGGAAGGCATTTCCCGCCGTTACCCGTCGGGCACGCGCTTGTTCGGCAAGATCACGAATATCACCGACTACGGCGCATTCGTTGAAGTGGAATCGGGCATCGAAGGCCTGGTTCACGTTTCCGAAATGGACTGGACCAACAAGAACGTTGCTCCGAGCAAAGTTGTGCAGCTCGGCGACGAAGTCGAAGTCATGGTTCTGGAAATCGACGAAGACCGCCGCCGTATCAGCTTGGGCATGAAGCAGTGCAAGCCGAATCCTTGGGATGATTTCAGCCGTAACTTCAAGAAGGGCGACAAGCTGCAGGGCGCGATCAAGTCGATCACCGACTTCGGCGTGTTCATCGGTTTGCCGGGCGGTATCGACGGTCTGGTGCACTTGTCGGACCTGTCCTGGAGCGAAACCGGCGAAGAAGCCGTACGCAAATACAAGAAGGGCGACGAAGTCGAAGCCATCGTGCTCGGTATCGACGTCGAGAAAGAACGTATTTCCCTGGGCATCAAGCAGCTCGATGGCGATCCGTTCAGCAACTATGTCGCGATGAACGACAAGGGTGCTCACGTTACGGGTACCGTCAAGGCTATCGATCCGAAGGGCGCTGTGATTACGCTGTCGGGTGAAGTCGAAGGTTATCTGCGCGCTTCGGAAATCGCTCACGATCGCGTCGAAGATGCACGCAACGTGTTGAAAGAAGGCGATACGGTCAATGCCGTTATCATCAATATCGACCGCAAATCGCGCGGCATCAACCTGTCTATCAAGGCAAAAGATGCAGTAGAAACGCAGTCGGCGATGCAGAAACTGGCAACGGACAGCTCGGCAGCCACCGGTACGACGAATCTCGGCGCGCTGTTGAAGGCCAAGCTGGACGGTCAAAGCCAATAAGTTCGATTGATCGTTTATGACCAAATCCGAATTGGTCGCTCATCTGGCAACGCGATTTCCGCAACTGGTTCTTAAAGATGCGGATTTCGCGGTCAAGACGATGCTCGATGCGATGTCCGAGGCACTTGCCCGAGGCCACCGTATCGAGATCCGCGGTTTTGGCAGTTTTGGCCTGAACCGCCGTCCGTCGCGCGTTGGGCGTAATCCGAAGTCGGGCGAAAAAGTGCAGGTACCGGAGAAATTCGTGCCGCACTTCAAGCCGGGCAAGGAATTGCGCGAACGTGTCGATCGGCGAGCGGGTGAACCGCTGAAGTCTGACAGCACCGCCGATGAAGCGTAAAGACGTAGGCTGCGCCCAGTGTTCTGTTCCGTAAGCGGTCGATTTCATATCGAACGAATGTGTGGAGCAAGACACTAGAGTGTTGTCTGCTTTGCCTTGCTGTTTAAAAAAGCGCCTTAGGGCGCTTTTTTTATTGTCGCTGCGTCCGGCTACTGTGACCTGGCGCTAGCCGTCACCTTGTTGCGGCACCTTAGGCAACACCCCCCCTTTCCTTTACAATGGCGGTATCGTGGGCCCGGTGAGGTGTTGTACCTTGCCATTTTTCGGTCCATTGGGTATTTGCGCTCGCCCCATCGGGCGTTTATGACGTATCCGCAGGAGTATCCGCATGAAATTCATAGCCTGGCTGATCCGCATTCTGGTGTTTGTTGTGTTGCTCTTGCTCGCCCTGGCGAATACCCAATTGGCGACGCTGAATTTCTATCTGGGCCGGGTCTGGACGGCGCCGCTGATCTTGATTGTGCTGGCGTTTTTTGTGGCGGGCCTGGTGGTTGGCTGGTTGTCCGCCACGCCGTCGCTGTTTCGTCACAAATTGGAAAACGGACGCCTCAAACGCGAACTTAAAAGTGCGCGCGTGACGCCCGCGGCGCCGGAACAGCAGCCTCCCCTGATGTGAGGGGCGCGGTTTAACGTCGGCGCGGGTTCAAAGTCAGCGCGGGTTCAAAGTCAGCTTATGCCCTGGGGTATAGGTATAGGCTGGACGAAGTTTAATCGTGGTAACTAAACAGGCAATCTCTGAGCGCCGGCCCGTATTGTTCGATGCGGGCGGCGCCGGTTAGCCGATATCGTTCATGGATCTAGATTACTGGTGGTTGCTGTTAATCCCCTGCATTTTTGGGCTGGGCTGGATGGCGGCGCGCTTCGACGTGAAGCATTTGCTGTCCGAAAGCGCGAACCTGCCGCGCTCTTACTTTCGCGGTTTGAATTTCCTGCTGAACGAACAGCCGGACAAAGCCATCGATGCGTTTATCGAGGTCGTCAAACTCGACCCCGAGACCACGGAACTGCATTTCGCCCTGGGTAATTTGTTTCGCCGGCGCGGTGAAACCGAACGCGCCATCCGGGTCCACCAGAACTTGCTCAAACGTGCCGATCTGCCGGTTGCAGAACGCGATCATGCACTTTATGAACTGGGTCAGGACTTTCTCAAAGCCGGTCTGCTGGACCGCGCCGAGGAAGCGTTCCGCCAGCTTCAAGCCGGGTTGTATGAAGTCGATGCGCAACGCAGCCTGCTCGCCATTTTCGAAATCGAAAAAGATTGGGCGCGCGCCATCAAGACTGCTGAACACCTGGAACAGAAAGGGGTTCAGTCGTATGCCAAAGAGATCTCGCAATTCCATTGCGAGCTGGCGCAAGAGGCCTTGCTGCGCAAACAGGCCGATCAGGCGCGCAGCGAACTGGAACGGGCGCTGAAAGCCAATCCGGCCAATGTGCGCGCCACCATCCTGCTTGGCGACGTGGAGCAGGCCGGCGGCAACGCGTTGGCGGCAATCGCCTGCTGGCGGCGGGTCGAGCACCAGAATCCGCAATATCTGACGCTGATCGCGGAACGTCTGATGCAAAGTTACACCTCCATCAAGCAAGAGGTGGAAGGGGCCGAAGTGCTGGCCGACTATATCGAAAAATATCCGGTCGCCGATTTGCTCGACGTTGCGTTCAAATATGTCTCGGCCTTGCATGGCGGCGAAGCGGCGCATGTTCTGGCACGCACCCAGATGCAGAAGTCGCCGAATATATCGGGCATGATCCGCTTGCTCGATGTGCAGATTGCGGTGGCGGACGAGCCGCGCCGTACCGAACTCGAATTGATGCGCAATTTAGTGTTCCAGCGCACAAAAAATCTGCCGCGCTACACCTGCCATAACTGTGGCTTCCGGGCGCGCCTGTTTTATTGGCAGTGCCCCGGCTGCAGCGGCTGGGAAACCTATGCGCCGCGCCGCGTCGAACCGCTGACCGGGGGCTCTTGAAGCCGCCGGCCGGCCCGCGCTTGACCTCAGGTCTGAGCCACGGGGTTGTTAAAATCTTGTTTCCATTTTTAGCTGAATGCCTATGAAAATCACCATCGTCGGGACAGGTTACGTTGGCTTAGTGACCGGTGCATGCCTGGCCGAGATCGGTAACGATGTGTTTTGCCTGGACCTCGACCCGCATAAAATCGCCATCCTGAATGCCGGTGGCGTACCGATTCATGAACCTGGGTTGCAGGAGCTGATCGAGCGTAATCGTGCCGCCGGCCGCATCCAGTTTTCGACCGATATCGCCGCCAGCGTGGCGCACGGCGAAATCCAGTTTATTGCGGTAGGCACGCCGCCCGATGAAGATGGTTCGGCGGACCTGCAATATGTGCTGGCCGCGGCGCGCAATATCGGCCGTTATATGACCGGTTTTAAAGTGATCGTCGATAAATCCACGGTGCCCGTCGGTACCGCCGGCCGCGTCACCGATGCGGTCTGCGATGAGCTGAGCCTGCGCTCGGCCAGCCATCAGTTTTCGGTGGTGTCCAATCCCGAGTTCCTCAAAGAAGGGGCGGCGGTGGACGATTTTATGCGTCCGGACCGCATCGTGCTGGGTTGCGACCAGGACACCCTGGGCGAGATTGCCCGCGAAAAAATGAAGCGCTTGTATGCGCCGTTCAACCGCAACCACGAACGCACGCTGCATATGGATGTGCGCTCCGCCGAATTCACCAAATACGCGGCCAATGCGATGCTGGCAACGCGCATCTCGTTTATGAACGAGATGGCCAATCTGGCGGATTGCATCGGTGCCGATATCGAGGCGGTGCGCCGCGGCATCGGTTCCGATCCGCGTATCGGTTACGATTTCCTCTATGCCGGATGCGGTTACGGCGGCTCGTGTTTTCCCAAGGATGTGCAGGCATTGGTCCGCACCGCCGGCGAAAACCAGCAGCATTTGCATATCCTGCACGCGGTTGAAGCGGTCAACGAGGCGCAAAAGCGGGTGCTGGTCGACAAGATCGGCCGCCGCCTCGGCGAAGATCTGAGCGGGCTGCGCTTTGCGCTGTGGGGTTTGGCCTTCAAGCCCAATACCGACGATATGCGCGAAGCGCCGAGCCGGCCGCTGATCGCCGCTTTGCTGGCGCGCGGCGCCTCGGTCACGGCTTATGATCCGGTGGCGCTGGAAGAAGCGCAGCGGGTGCTCGATCTCGATTTGCAGGACCTGCCCGAACAGCGCGCCCGGCTCACCTTTGCCGAGAGTCAGATGGCGGCCGCCGAGGGCGCCGATGCCCTGGTGATCGTGACCGAATGGAAGGCCTTCAAGAGCCCGGATTTCGCCCATTTGAAGCAATTGCTGAAGGCACCGCTGGTGTTCGACGGCCGCAATCTCTACGAACCGGCCGCGATGACCGAACTGGGCATCGAATATCACGCCATCGGCCGCGACAATCTTACCGGTGCGGGTGGCGCACGATGAGCACCGTTGCCGCGCAAGTCCAGATCCCAGCCGCTCTGCCTGTGGTGGAACGCACCCGTCTTGAAGCCGGCCGGGTGCTGGTGGTCGGCGATGTGATGCTCGACCGTTATTGGTTTGGCGACGTCAACCGCATTTCGCCTGAGGCGCCGGTGCCGGTGGTGCATGTGCAGCGCACAGAAGAGCGTCTTGGCGGTGCCGCCAACGTGGCGCGCAATGTGGCCGCACTCGGCGCGCGCGCGGGCTTGCTGTGTGTGGTGGGCAGCGACGAGCCCGGTGAGCGCATCGTGCAACTGCTGAGCGAAAGCCGCGTCGAAACCCACTTGGAACGCGACCCGGCATTGCCGACCACGATCAAGCTGCGCGTCCTGGCGCGTCAGCAGCAGTTGCTGCGGATGGATTTCGAAAACACGCCGAATCACGAAGTGTTATTGGCCAGCCTGGCGCGCTTCGATGGCTTGTTGCCCGATTACGATGTGGTGCTGCTCTCCGACTATGCCAAGGGCGGTCTGACGCACGTCACCAAGATGATCGCCAGCGCGCGCGCCGCCGGTAAGACCGTGCTGGTCGATCCCAAGGGCGACGACTGGGAACGTTATCGCGGCGCCTCGCTGATTACCCCCAATCGCGGCGAATTGCGTGAAGTGGTGGGACGCTGGACTTCGGAGCAGGACCTCGAACAGCGCATCACCGCTTTGCGCCATCAGCTCGATCTCGATGCCTTGTTGCTGACGCGCTCGGAAGAAGGGATGTCGCTGTTCAGCGAGCACGGCGTGTTGCACGCGGCTGCCGAAGCGCGTGAAGTGTATGATGTTTCGGGCGCGGGCGACACCGTGATCGCCACCGTGGCCGCGATGTTGGGCGCCGGAGTAAGCCTGGCGGATGCGGTGATGCATGCCAATCGGGCGGGCGCCATTGTGGTCGGCAAGCTGGGCACGGCCACCGTCGATTACGACGAATTGTTCCCGCCCGGCACACCTTGAAGTTGAACCGGGCCGCTGCTTTAGCCGGGGTTGGGGCTTGGCTTTCCGGCCGCGCCGCAACGCCTGATCAACCGGTCCGTATGCGCCGCTCTTTAGTGTAGTGTTTCCCGGCTCGGCGCAGTTTGGCCGGCCCGGGACTATCGCAGGATTTCATCATGACCGTCATCGTTACCGGCGCGGCCGGTTTTATCGGCAGCAACCTTGTCAAAGCATTGAATCAGCGCGGCGAGACCCAGATCATCGCCGTCGATAACCTGACGCGCGCCGATAAATTTTTGAATCTCGTCGATTGCGAAATTGAGGACTACATCGATAAGACCGAATTCGTCGAGCGTTTTGTGCGCGGCGCCTTCGGCCCGGTGCAGGCGATTTTCCACGAGGGGGCGTGCTCCGACACCATGGAGCACGACGGCCGTTACATGATGGACAACAACTACCGCTATTCCAGCGAGTTGCTCGATGCCTGCCTGGCTCAACGTGTGCCGTTTCTCTATGCGTCTTCCGCGGCTATTTATGGCGGCTCGGACACCTTCGTTGAACAGCGCGAGTCGGAACACCCGCTGAATGTCTATGGCTATTCCAAGTTCCTGTTCGACCAGAAGGTCAGGCGCAAAATGCCGGCGCAAAGTCAGGTCGCGGGCTTCCGTTATTTCAATGTCTACGGCCCGCGCGAAGCGCATAAGGGCCGCATGGCTTCGGTCGCGTTCCACAATTTCAACCAGTTCCGCGCCGACGGCCGGGTCAAGCTGTTCGGCGACTACAATGGTTATGGCGCGGGTCAGCAAACGCGCGACTTTATTTCGGTTGAGGATTTGGTCAAAGTCAAATTGGACTTCTTCGACCATCCGGAACGGTCGGGCATTTTTAACCTCGGCACGGGGCTTGCCCAGCCCTTCAACGATATTGCGGTCGCCGTGGTGAATACCCTGCGCGCGGTCGACGGACAGCCGGCACTGAGCCTGGCGGATCTGGTGAGCCAAGGACTGATCGAATACATCCCGTTCCCGGACGCTTTGCGCGGCAAGTATCAATGCTTCACCCAAGCCGACCCAAGCCAACTGCGCGCGGCCGGTTACGCTGCCCCGTTCCTCAACGTGCAGCAGGGCGTTGAGCGTTACGTGCATTGGCTGATCGGCCAGCTATAAAACTGCGTCGCAAGCGATTAAATTGAGGACTCGTTCTGCTGTGTGCATCTCGTGCGCAGCAGGACACGACCCTGTTCTAGGAGAGTCCTCATCATGAAAAATATCCTGTTGGCGTTGCTGACACTCGCTTGGCTTGGCACCGCGGTGGCTGCGGTTGATATCAATACAGCCTCTGAAGCGCAGCTTCGGGAGCTCAAGGGCATCGGCCCTTCGACGGCCCGTGCCATCGTCCAGGACCGATCCGATCACGGTCCTTTTAAAAGCACCGACGATCTGTCAAAGCGGGTCAAGGGCCTCGGCCCCAAGTCGTTGACCAAGCTCGAAGGGCAAGGCCTCACCGTCTCCGGCACGGCGGCCTTGCCCAAAAACGGCAGTCAAAAATCCTCCGAATCGCGTAGCGGTAAATCCAGCAAAAAATCCTGAGATTTCAAATCTTGAGTTT
>Ga0302231_10000377_pt1 | contig 35057 bp, 51 predicted proteins | sample II_Palsa_N2_2_FD_193522 | JGI IMG/M metagenome (GOLD analysis project Ga0302231, IMG submission 193522) | Peat permafrost microbial communities from Stordalen Mire near Abisko, Sweden - II_Palsa_N2_2 | ecosystem: Environmental > Terrestrial > Soil > Palsa > Peat permafrost | place: Sweden...
GGGCAAGTTTGGTCGCCGCATGACCGACGCAGCAAAACGCATCATTGAATTAACGAAGTTGATTTGGGGGATATGATGGATCCATATTTACTCGCCACCGAACTCGCAGGCCTAGTTGGGTGCCAGCCGAATAGTTACGCCTGCATGCGCCGCTGGCTTGATCGGCAGGCGTGGCCGTACGTCACCAGCGTCTCCGGCTTCCCGAGCGTATCGCGCGCCTTCCACGACAGCGTTATGCTTGGCAAACAGTCGGCGCCGGCCGCGAGCAGCGAGCCGGACTTTTCTTCGCTTGAAGCAGCCTAGGATTAGCCATGATAGGACGCCGAGAATCACCCGATGGCCTGCCCTTTCGGCTCTATCCAAGGGTGGGAAAGCGCAAGACCAGCTACGGTTATAAGAGCGCCGACGGCACATGGGCCTTTCGCCTCACCGCGCCCAGCGTCGACAAAGCGGCGTGCGCGGCGATTCGCAAGCAGGCTATCGACCGGGCCAATGCGCTGAATGGCAACCCGGCAACCGTAAAAGGCACGTTCGAAGATCTGTCGACTCGCTACTTCGCATGGCAAAAGGGCATGCTGGCGACCGACGAGCGTCGGAAGGCGGAAACGACGCTGACCGAGAACGCGCGGGAGGCAAAAAAGCTCATCGCCGTATTCGGCAAGACCGCGGTAACCGGCATCAAAACGCACCACATTTACACGTATCTCGACAAGCGGGCGACGGCGGGCGCGCCGGCCAAGGCGAACAAGGAAATCGCCCTGCTGTCGGCAATCCTTGAATATGGCCGTCGGCTGGGCGAAGTGACCGAGAATCCATGCCGCGACATTGGATATAACCCCGTGCAGCCGAGAACGACCTATACAACCAAGGCACAGCGAGATTTCGTCATAGCCGAGGCGCGTCGGCGCAAGGGCTCATATCTCGTTTTGGCCCTTACTATGGTCGCCGCCTACTCGATGGTTTGCCGTCCCGGCGAAATCCGCGCGCTGCGCCGTCAGCAACTCGGCCCCGATGGCGTGACAATCCCGATTGGCAAGCGTAAGGCCGGCCAAGCCGAGCGGTCCAAGATGATCCGATGGTCTCCGTTATTGAAGGAAACTATCGATGAAGCACTTTCGTTACAGGTAACGCCGGGGATGTATGTGTTTGGCAATCAGAAGGGACAGCTTTACACGAAGTCGGGCTGGGGGAAGATATGGTGGCGCCTGATGAATTACTGCGAGGCGCAGGCCATAAAAGAAGGTGGCGAATTCGTGCGATTCAGCCTGGCGGATATGCGGCCGGCTGCCGTGACGGATCGTAAGGAAGCGGGAGATAAGAACGTGCAGGATGCGACCGGCCACGTCGACGGCAGAATGGTCGAGCAAGTGTACGACCGCCGCAGGCTGCGCAAAGCGGATTCCACGGACTAAAAGCGGCCTAAAAACGTTGGAAGATGGGAAATATCATCACCGCTGCATAAGGCTCACCGCGATATCGATATTCCAAAAATAATCACTTAAGGTATTGATTTACAATGAAAACACACCAGGATTGTGATTCCGGTTGTCGTGGGTTCGAGCCCCATCGGTCACCCCAGTATAATCAAAGACTTAGCGACACGCGCTCAAATTTACAGTCCATCATCTTCCAAATTTTGGAAGATCATTGGATCCAAAGCACATTAAGGCTTGCCCGAAACGGCAGGCCTTTTTGCTTTGGAGCGCGCACATGAGCATGCAATCAGAAGACTTCGAATCAGCCTGCGCAGCATTACCCGAAGGTGTGAACTGGGGCGATCCGCTGACGCCGGAGATTGCGCGTGGGATTGGGATTGCTTGGGCGGATAAAGCTGCGGCAATTTTTGGCTCAATGAGAAAGTCCAGCCAAGCCAGTGGCAATGTCGAGCGAGCATACATTTACGCCGATGCGGTGGTGCGAATTCGAGCGCTGGCCGCAGCAAATAAAGCCAATGGGGCACGCAATGAACGTAATGAGCCTTGAGTATCTCGAATATCCGGCAAGCCGACCGCCTGTCATGGGCCTGTATGTCTGCAAAGTGGCTTGCGAAGCAACGGTTGATTTCCGCTTCCGTGAGATTTATATGTGGGGCGAGTGGACTGGCGAGGATTTTGATTTCGGCGACCGATGGGATTTAAGGCTGGATGAGCGCGCCAAGGTTCTGGCGTTCGCGTATCACCCGGAACATTCTAGAATTCACCGCGGCGTGTTGACGCAAACTGATTGGAAGGGGTGAGAAAATGATTAAACCGCTTGACATCGTACGTACGCCGCTGGGCGGAATCGCCATGGTCACTGAATACGGGAGCAGCGGCGCATCCATCGACTACCTTGGCGGAGGCAACCCGACCGGCGAAAAAAGCGCATGGTGGCATGGGGAGGATTTGACCGTTTTGGATTCGATCCCGCGACTGCTCGCTAACGCGATGGCGCACCCTTTCGGGCAAAACAAAAAACAGGGAGACGTATTTTTCGGTGACGCGGCTCGACAGAGCGCTGAGGGAGGGGTGTGATGAAAGCCGCCGAACTGGTTTGGCCTCTATCGACCGCGCAGAAGCCGCGCATGCGCATTTTGAGGATGGGCTTCTATTGGGGCGATCAGCTACTGGAGGAATGCGCTCTCTTCGAGCTTCGTCCAGGACCTGATTCACCCCTCACTATCGACACGACTTTTACATCGCGCTCGGCGAAATGGACCTATGTGACGTGGCGCGAGCAGGTTGAATGTTGGGCGGTAAAATTGGTAGGGATGGTTGACGCGCCGCAAGCTGCGGGCTAGGAGGCGGGATGACGATAACGCGCGCAATAAAGACGGCTTACACGTGCGTGGGCGGCGCTGCCGTGCTATTGCTAGCCGTAAAGCAGCCGGCCGTTCTCGGCGCACTAATTCTCATGGTGCTCGCGTGTTTCGGCGCTGTTCTATTTTTGTCTTGGATGGTTGCTGATTGATCGTCGCCACTGGCGAGACGGGAAGCGACGATGACGCAGACCCGGCTAGAGGCTGGAGGGGTTGAGTGCTGCGAGCGCTGTTTTAGTTGCTGCGTAGCCGTCATTGAACAGCCGCTGGCGAATCGCCAACGTCATATTGCGATCGAAGCTTGACGCATAGGCTGTTTCGACCGGGACAATCAGTGCGCCATTTTTTGTATCAAGATGAACGTGCGCCGCTTCATTGGACGCAAGCAGCAAGTCGATCATCCGGGGCGCCAGATCGATGATGCTCCGCTTATTGGGAAGCAGCGGAGGGTCATTCGACTGCAGGTAGATGCCAATGCGCGGGATGGCATCAATGGTCAGGTCGGAGACCGGGATGTTGTCGCACATTCCTCCGTCCTGATACACCCCTGCGCCATATTCAACTGGCGCGAACACAATCGGTATCGAGGCAGATGCGCGCGCAGCCAGAGCGATCGACATATCTGGGGTGTTGTGTCTGCTGAACTGAAACTCGCTCTCTGTCACCAGATCAGAAGCGATACATTTTAGGTCAATCGCCAGATCGGAAAACCTCTTCCCTGCGGTCTGTCTCGTCAGAAAATCAAGCAGCGCATTGCCGGTGCACAGTACCTGCCTGGTCAGTATCGCCCAAGGCGAAAATGTCATGTACGGTGCCCAGTTGAGCGTCATACAAAGCTGGCGCAATCCGTCGAGCGTCATGCCTGATGCGTAAAGGCTCGCCACAATGGAGCCGCCAGACGTCCCAGCAATCTCAACCACCTCATAGCCTGCATCTTCAATTGCCTGAAGCGCTCCAAGGTGGGCACCCAGCCGGAATCCCGAGCCGCTGAGCGCGACGCGGATCGGTTTAGTCACGATGCAGCTACCAGCGTGCCACTAGCGGGAGTCGGCGCGGCAGGGGCGACGATTACACCCGAGGCTGTGGCCGGCACAGCAGCCGGAACCGATGCAAGCGCATTTTCCAGTGCTCCCTTGAATACGCCGAGCCCCGCAACAATCAGAAGCTTGTCCGTATCGCTCAGCGACGAGATATTCGGCACTTGCGCCTGTGCCGCAGCAATCGACGTGTTGATCAGGCTGGTGAGCGACGTAACATTCAGAGTCGCATTGGCAGCACACGTGTTGCCGAGGTCAGTGTTGAAAGCGGAAAATCCCGGTTTCGATGCGAGCAGCGGCGCCAATGGTTGAATGGTCGGCGTCAGGACGTTGCAGGCCGCCGTTACCTTGGCTTGCACCAGGGCGGCGATCTGGAGCGGCGTGAGCGTTACGGCTGGCGCGGTGGGGGCGCCGGTAGCGGCGCAGCCGGCGAACAGCAGGCAAGCTGAAACAGCCGCGATTGCGGCGATGATCTTTTTCATGGTGGATTCCTTGGAGAGGGACTACGGGGCTAACTTGACGATGGCGCCGGTTGCGCCAATGACCGCGGCTGAAACATCGGATGCGGCAATTGCTGCGGCTGCTATGGGCGCAGATGCCTTCACGCCAGTCTCGGCAAAGCGGACTACAAACGCCCCGCCTCGCTCAGTGGCGAAAAAATTGAGCGTGCCGACGTCCTTTGCTGACCAGGCGGTCGCGCGGCAGCACAGAACCTGTTTCGAGATGGTGTCGTAGAACGGCTCAACCGAATATGAGGCGCAGCCCGACAGGAGCGCCAGCAGGCAAAGAGCGAGCGCGGCGCGAATCATTGCGGTGCGGCGGGTTGAGCCGGCGTCACGGGCTCTTGCGGCAATGTCGGCGGCACCACTAGGCCCGGCAACGCAGCCATCGAAGTGCCTGTCACGAAATGGCTAACGGCTGCACTGGCGGGATTCTTCGCTCCAGCGGCATGGCCAGCCAGCGCCGTCAACATACCGGTCGCGGTCGTGATCAAGCCGTAAATTGCGTACGCGATCGGATCAGGCATCGCTTTACCGTGGTAGGCGAAATAGCTCAACACGCCGAGCAGGATCAAGATAAAAAGCGCAATCAAAGCGCCGGCAATTAGTTTCAATACGTTGGTGCTCATGGATGCTCCTATGCTGTTGGGTGAGTCGATACGGGTAACTCGTCCGCCGTATAAACGAAGCCCTGCTTTCTCGGCAGCGCCTGCATTACGTACGTCGGGAAAGTTTTCATGTGAATGCCGTGATTCTTCGCGCGGTGATATTTCTCGTTCAGCACAAGCATGTTTTCCAGTGCGTCAACGAAGGTTTCCGGTTTTTCAGGATCGAATGCAGCCCAGTCGAAGCCTCGAGCGGCGGCGATCTTCACAAGCCAATAGCAGAGAAAGTGCGTCGCCGGCGCCATCTCTCCAGTCGGCTGATCGGTCACGAGGTCGAGCACGGGCAGCTCGGTTATTTCACCCGTGCCGATGCCTTTCATGGTTTGCCAGCACACGGCCAGCATGTCGGCTTCCTCGCAAAATATGTGGTGATATTCCAGGCCGACGAGTTGCCCGCTGATGGCGCAGCGCATGCCGCGCTTCTTTCCGTCACGCTTCGTCTGCCTAAAGGTCGGCGACTCGGTGCGTGGCGGATGATCTGGGTAATACTCGCTTTCCTCAAGAGTCACTTTTACGAGGTGTTCGCCGGCGATAGGCTGCGCCGCCATCCCTTCTGCCGTGCATTGCGCGCACGGAGACTCAAGCGGCACTTTATGGCTGCATCGTGTGGTCATAGCACCCTCCACATCAGATAAGCCACGCGCCCAACGAACAAGAGCGCCGCAATGGCCATGAGCGCCAATCCGATAATCAGCGGAATGGTCGCCTCGATCTTTGCTTCGGGATCGCCTACGCGCTGGTCTATGTGCCATGACCACAAAAACAGCGCGAGCGCGAGCCCCACCAAAACTAGGATGGAAGTTGTCATAGAGGTACTTTTTAAGTCAGCGCTGAACGCCGATGATCTGAATCGAGCGCGTCGACTTGCGCCCCTGGCTGGTGGTGATGTTCACGGTCACGATGTACGTGCTTCCGACCGTTGGCGTGGATAGCCACCAAGTCACCAGGCCGCCGCTTACCAGCGTCCCGTTTGGCTCCGGGTTGATGGTCAGCGCTGAGTCCGTACCGGTGTAGGTAACGGCTGGCGTACCGACGATCGTTTCGCCGGTAGCGAGCCAGGAACCGACGCCGAGGGGTGGCGAAGGACTTCCCCAGTTGATGCCGTAGTCGAGTTCTTCGCTAGGCCCAAGATCGAAGCTTTGAGCCGGGCCGTCCCATTGGCAGGCTTGCATGGCCTACCCCTTATTGGGCGTTAATGTCGTAGCCAATCACGGCCGCGCCGGCGGCAATGTTGGGCGAGATATTCGCGCCAACAGTCGTGGGCGTGCCGGTTGCCTGGATGCAGTACTCCCATGCGTTACCACTGGTCGATGCGTCATACATGGCAAAGCCGACTACAAGGCCGAGACTGGTCGTGACCTGGGCAAATGCGATCGCATTGTTATTGCTAATCTGGCCGGTCGCACCGGTGGAGGCGACCGTAGTGCCCGCGCCCTGCGTACCAGACCAGTTAGCCAGTGTGGAGGCATACGAGACGCGGGCGTAGCCAGTGGCTGAGCCTTCGGGAATCGTGCCGCCATAGAGCGCGGTGGTTTGTTCGGTCCAAACGGCAGTGCCATCGGTTACCGTGCCGGCCGCCGTCGTCGGCCATGTCGGCTCACCTGATCCCGTTGTGCCGCCCGTCGTGCATTTGTATAGGCGACCGTTCAATGTCGCAGGGACCGTGTAGGCGTTGAGCGCAACCACGGTACTGCGCGGCGATTGGCCCGCAGATGCGACGATCAGGCCAACAAACCGAGGGGTCGGGTAAGTGACGGACTGGCCGCGGTATTCGGCATCGATCTTTTGATTTTGCTTAAATTTCGTGTCTAACACTTTCGGCTCCTAGGCCACATTGACGATTCGATCCTCGGGCGGCACGCTCAAGGTTCTGTTTTCCGGCGGGATATTTGCGATGCGCGACTCAGGAGCAACCGCAACTATGCGGTTCTCGGGCGATACGTTGGCGATGCGATTTTCTGGAGCGACGTTGAAGACGCGCTCAGGGATGCGGAATAGCGAGACGCGCACGGCGCCGGTAGTCGTGTTCAGGGCGGCGGCCGAAACCTGGGCAAGTGCGCCGACGACAACACTTCCGACAGAGGCATTGAAACCAGCCGCGGAAATTTGCGACGCGCTGGGCGCCAGGACGAGAACGCTACCGGTATCGACATTCAGGCCAGCCGATCTAATAGCAGCCGACCCGGTGATGCTTGCGGATCCGAACGTCGCGTCATTCGCCGCACCGCTGACCGATGCAACTCCGCCGACCGCAACCGCCCCGGCTGGCACGTCTAGCGCGCTAAATTGAACCGCCGCTGATCCGCCAACTCGAATCGAGCCAGCTACGCCGTCAAGCGCAGTCGCGGATACACCAGCAACACCGGTTAGCGCGAACGATCCAGAGCCGACATTGAACGAGGAAGCGGCGACTGAGCCCGCTCCCGGCGTGCTGATTTGCGCGGTCCCGGTTGTGGCATCAAGACCCGTGGAGGCGATGGCGCCCTTCCCGCCGACTTGCGATGATCCTGTGGTGGCGTCGAGTGCTTGAGCCTGGAGCGCTGCGGAACCGCTGGCTTGAGCATTGCCGGTCGGCGCGTCAAGACTGATCGCACTGAGCGCCGCCGAACCCGTCAGCGAGGAATTTCCGGCCACAGCATCGAGCGCTGTCGCACGAAGTGCTGCAATGCCGGCGATGGCCACCGATCCAGACGTCGCATTTAGTGCCGAGCCAGATACCGCCGTGGTCGCGCCAATCGAGATCGCGCCGGTTGTGACCGTCAATGCGGTGGCGGATACTGGAGCAAATCCGCCTAGCGATATCGATCCAGCCGTTGCGTCCAGGCCCGTTGCGCCGAGAGCGCCAGTACCACCCAACGAAACAGCGCCGGTCGTAGCGTCGAAATTTGATGCAGAAATTGCAGCGGTACTGGCCGCGGTATAGGTGATCGTGATTTGACCGCCGCCACCAGCGCCACCGCTATTCGTGCCGGTGTTGCCCGACCCAGCGCCACCACCACCACCGGGAAGACCACCAGCCGCGCCATTGCCATCTGTGACGCCCGTGATATCGCCGCCGCCACCACCACCGCCCCCGAGCGAATTTGACGCGCCAGCCGTCGCCGCCGCAGTTGCGGTGCCGCCAGTCCCGCCCGCACCAGCGCTGGGGCTGGATCCGCCATTACCGCCAAGCAGCGTTGTACCAGCACCACCAGTCCCGCCGATACCAGCGGCACTAGCAGAGCCGCCACCGCCCGGCCCAGAGTGGGCGCTCGTTCCCGCTCCGCCAGGACCGCCGGCATTCTTAGTGGTCCCGACACCTGTCGTCGTGACGCCGCCCAAGCCGCCAGCCGTGCTGATACTGACCGCGCCACCCTTGGCGCCTACCGAGGAAAGCGCTAGCGTGCTGCCGTTAAACCACGCATCTCCACCGGCTACTGCGCCCTTGCTGGACGTCTCGCCCGTGCCGGGCACGCCGAGCGTGTAAGCAACAGGCGTGCCGGGCGTAACCGGGAGATTCGCCACTGCTGAATAAGCGCCACCACCCCCGCCGCCTTTCGCGCTGGTTGTGTTATTGGACGAGCCGCCCGCGCCCGCGGCCCACACCTCGCTGTTGGTTAGCGTGCTGACGCCCGCAGCAGGGGTGAAGCTTGATCCCGTCGTGAGGACGGTAACAGTCATCTAATCACCGCAGTCCCAGTACGCCCGAGCACGTCAGCCACCCGCGCGACTTCTGACGTCGGATCAATATGCGTATTGGTCACTGTCACATTTCCGGGTATGCCGGCATCGTGCAAAGCCGCCGCGACTGCATGCGCGATTACCCTCTCTGCTTCCAGAAAAGGGGTGCTGTCCGGGAAATCAGCATGCACCGTGAAGGAATGGAGTGTGCTCATGGCTGTCCGGGACGTAAAAAAACCGCCCGTAGGCGGTTGGTGTGATGCGGGGATTGGGGTTAGGCGGTCTGCGTATCCAGCGCGCTCAGGCCATGCGTATTGATGATCGAAACGACCTTGTCGGCGTAGTCAGGATCGGTTGCATACCCGGCGGCAGCCACAGCTCGAGCGAATAGCGCACCACTCCGATAAGCGAAGGCCGGCTGGTAGCGCGGATTCGTCGTCAAAAATACGGCATGGTCTTGAATGCTTCCGAGCCAGTCGGTATAGGCCCGGAAGTTCGCGGTCACGATGATCGGTTGGCCGTGAATCACTTCGCGCGTGCGCTGCGTGGTGATCGGTCCATGCCATGACGCGTCGGCCTTGATGCCGAACAAATTCATTCCGGGCGCGTGTATGCCCCACCCGCTTTCGTCGGCGGCCTCCGCGATCGTGAAGGACGCAGGAACCTTCGTGATGAGCATCGACTTCTGAGCGGCCGGTGTGAGCGCGGCGATGAATTCTTGAGGTGTCATAAAACCGCCAAAACAAGCTTGATACAGGCCGCCATCCAATCCGGCAGGGCCTGATGCGAAGCGATTCGCACGAGCGCCCACATGCCAGCCAGCGGCAGCACCACGGGGATAAAAACCTTGCGCAGGAAGAATGTCCACGACTCGGCCAGCCGGCAAAAGAATCGCACCGTCTTGACGCCCCCGCTCCACATACCAACGATGGATTCCGTGCCGTTCACGACGGTATCGAGCTTTTCGGCCAACGCGCCCAACGTCTGATCTTGGCTCTGAAGGTGGCCTTTAATGTCGGCCAGCACCCCGGCGAACTCGGAGAATTTTGCTTCGCCTCTGTTCAAACGCTCGTTGATAGCGTCGATCTCGCTCATGCGTTATGACTCCGAGGAATAAAAAAGCCCGCGCGCGGCGAGCCATAAAAAAGCCGCTCGGTGGCGGCTAGACGATCGATGCAAAAGTGCTAATATCGCGCGACATAACGGCGGGTGACAAAATGAATAGCAACTCCAGCGGCAGAATCGACGATATAGAAGCGCTGCGTGCCGTGGCGATCCTAATTACGATATTCGGCCATCTTCAGTATTTATTCTCGGAAAATGCCATGCTTCACACTGCCGATATGTACTTCGGCCTGTGGTCCGGCGTCGACCTCTTCTTTGCGATCTCAGGCTTCGTCATATCCCGCGATCTGCTGAGCCGCCTAGATAAAGCGAAAGACAGCGAGACGTTTTGGCGCGCATCCTTCGCGTTTTGGATCCGGCGAATCTACCGGATATGGCCCACGTCCTGGCTATGGATTACTGTCTTCGCCGTCGGCGCTCTGATTTTTCGGGAACCGCATTATTTTGGATATTTCTCGCGCGCCTTATCCGATTTTTCTGCGGTCGCAATGCAAGTGGCCAATTTCCATTTTTGGTCTTGCATGAACAGTGCTATACCCAACCAATGCGGGAGTGCAAACGTATGGTGGAGCCTCTCCCTTGAAGAGCAGTTTTATATTTTCCTGCCGCTAGCTGCACTGCTCTTTCGCAAAAAACTGCCCTACGCGCTCGGCGCCATCGTGCTAGTTCAGATATTCATTCCTCGGCCGATTTGGTCGCTGCTTTGGTCGATCAGGACGGATGCTATTTGCTTGGGCGTGCTCCTCGCCATCTTCTCGCGCCATCCCATCTATCAAATCGTTGAGCCGAAATTCATGGCGAAGAGTTTCTACGCAATTTCGGTCGTAGCGATCCTGATATTCCTGCTTATCGATCTGCCTTCCGATTGGGCCGGCAAGATCAATCCCGTACCTTTTTCTACAGGACTCGTTGCTATCGTATCGGTCGCATTGGTTTTGATCGCCTCGTACAACAAAGGTTATATCGTTCGCAATCAATACGTCAAAGCGGTGCTGATGTGGATCGGTTCGCGCTCGTACGCCCTGTACCTCATTCATTACCCAGCCATCCCCATGACGCTGATCATCTGTCGATATATTGAGCCAAGTGGAACCGCGTTTGAGCCAAGCGACACATTGAGATATTTTGTCGTCTGGCTTTGCTTGCTACTGGGCCTGTCAGAGCTCAATTATCGATTCGTCGAGACACCGCTACGCCGCAAAGGACGCCAGATTGCGCTACGCATGGAAATGGGCAGTGGAGCTATCTCGCCTCTTACCGAGGATGCTCCGCAAGCCGCGCTCTTTATGTCAGAGCGGGCGTCTGCGCCGGAGGGGCGCCAGTAAAAGCGACGCCGCTATAGGTCCAGCCAATAGAAACTGGATCTCCAGATGGAATCAGATCGGCTGCCTTACGCGATGGTCATGCTCGGCGCTGGAAGCGTAGCGCCGGGCATGCCGTCGCCATACAGATTGAGCGCCGATACATAGTTCGCAATCGCCGTGGCCCATCCCTTGAAAACAGCCACGCTCGGGAAAATATGCGGCGTATTGGAGGCATCAGGCCAAGGAAATGTACTTGTGCCATTGGGGAAAGCCCCGTTCGTCAGGATGAATGTCGTCACTGAGGTGATTTCATCAGTTGTTTTGCTGTCGACCGCGTATGTCCCATTGATCGCTGGGGTGCTGGTACTTGTGATCGTCAGGCCGGCGGCCAGCGCTGCCATCACGGTAGACGCAAGCACTTCGGCCGCAGTCGGCGCAGGGGTCGTCGATACGGGTGCCGTGTAGTTCGTGCCGTCGAACGTATAGCCCGCGCTGACTGGTGAGCCAGCGGGCAACAGTTGTGCTGTAACGCCGCTGGGAGGCGTCCATGTCGCCGTGTTGCCGTCCCACATAATCGTGTTGATCACGACATCAGATTGGATCAATGCGTAGATTTGGTTCATGGCTTACCACTCCAGATTGACTTGACCGCGCGCGCCAGCCGCACCAGCATTTGCGCCGGTGCCCCCAGACCCACCACCACCGCCGCCTGGGACCGCTCCGCCCGCGCCCTGCCCTACAGCACCGCCCCCACCCGCTCCGCCGCAACTCGAGGTTCCGCCACATCCGCCAGCGCTAGCCCCAGGACCGCCTGTGCTGCCTGATCCACCAGTTAAATTATTTTGTCCGCCACTACCAACGCCCCCGCCGCCAGAGTTGCCGCCAGTAGTGGTATTTGCCTGTCCCGCTGCGCCACCGGTTGCACTGATAGATCCGAACGAAGTCGTTCCGCCTGCGGTACCCGCGCCACCTGTGCCGCCAGCGGTGCCCGCCGCTCCTATGGTTGCGGCAATGACTTGCCCCGGGGTGACGGCCATAATGCCTTCAGCAAATCCGCCCGCCCCGCCTCCGCCCGCACTACCATTGTTAGCAGATCCTACCCCCCCGCTGCCGGCGCCAGCACCCCATACTCTGTACCGCAGAAAATAGACGTTTGCTGGGACGGTGAAATTGCCACTGCTCGTAATCGCGGAGAAACCATGATTCCACGCGTAGTTTTGCTGGACCTGGCCGAATTGGACCGCATGTGCTGGCTGTGTAGCGGGGGCGATTTGGAGCGCACCAGCGGTTTGCCCGATCAGAATCGCCGTGCCTGTGGTCGAGTTGTACGCCGCCTCGTATTGCTTTGCGGCGATGATTTCGCCGCCCTGAAGCGCCGCGTTCGCACCATTGAGTGCAATCGATCCGCCGCCCCAGTTGATCGTGCAGGCTCCGGTATTGCTATTCGCAGCCTTGAAACGGATCGGCTCACCGTCCGTATATGACGTCACAGCCGGGGTGAGTGCCAGTGTGATTGTGTTAGCGGAAGTACTGGTATCGACGGCGTAGATGGTCGAGCCGGTTTGCATCATCTGCAGCAGGCTCGAGATCTGCGGCACGCCCACCGGCACGGAGATGTTTCCGGAGGTGACCGTGGTCGCGCCGTTGGCGACGATGACTACTGCGAGTGCCGTCCAGCCAGAATCGACCGAAGGCGTTACCTGCGTGCCGGTCGCGGCTGCAATACCGGCTTTCGCCTGGATGACGCAAAAACCTTGGCGCTGCGTTGCCTGCGGCGCACCGTTGCCGCCTTGTCCATTCAGTGGAATCTGGGGATTGTTGCTGTTGTAGTAAGGCAAAACAGCCGGGTTCGTGTCCTGATCCTGATACTGACATTCGATCAGGTAGGCGACGCTAAAGCCACTTGTTGCGGGTGCCGGCGTCGAGATGGTCTGCGCGGCCATATTCAGGCCTTGCTTCACAATGACATCTGTCGTGTCAGCCGGTAGCGCGCCCCATGGCGTAGCATCGACGTCCGCCAATGAGTAGATTTCGCCGATGCCGACAAGCACGTTCAAGGCGGCAGGCGAGTTCGGCGTCACAGCCAACCCGCGCACCACCGTATTGCTGCCGAAGGCGGCTTGCGCCAACTTACCCAGGCCGATCATGGTCGAGCGCGCGGCGAACAGGAAATCGACGCTACGGCCTTGTTCCTGTGTGTAAACGGTTGGGCGATCCATTCAAGCTCCAGAAACGAAAAAAGCCGCCCGAAGGCGGCTTGAATGAGTGCAGGTTTAGTGCGGTTATGGCGTGATCGGCCCGTTGGCTATGCGTAGCCAAACGACCGTGCCTGTCATGCGGGTTGATTCGACGGCGGCGATGATTGCGGCGTCGGTAATTGATGTGACCGGAGAATCAGACCAGGCGCCGTATGAATCGAACGACCAGCGCCACGAATCGAGTTCACCGAGAGATTGCGCACTGGTGATCGGCCGGTATGCAGTCACGAAGCTCTGGTATGGCATCGGCGCACCCCATTTGCCGACGCCGGTATCCCAATAGAAAGCGCCATCCCAACCGCCCGAGTCAGTCGTATTGCTCGGCTCAAAAATATCCGGCGTGCGACCAGTTACGAGGGTGAGCACCGCCGACATGTTGGCGCGCGTCGGCCCCTTGACAAACAGGTTCGCGAGAATGCGCGCGCGAAATGGGCCGTCCTGTTCGTTTGTCAGCCGCGGCAGTGCGGTGCCGAAGAAGTCATTCGATATCAGGTCGAGATAGCCGTCGGTCGCCGTGCCGATGCGCGTCTGCAGCGTCGCGTAGGTGATCTGCGCGTAGATCGACGAAAGCGCCCATGCAGGGCCTTGTAGCGTCGCGTCGAAGTTCGGGGATGACTGGAACCACGACTTCGGGATCTGTGCCTTCAGGCGGCTGAAAATATCCTGCGGATCTCCCCTGGCCATCAGTTCACCGATACCGTGCCCGCAACTACGTCTTGAGTTGCAGTCGCAACCAAATCAGACGTGCCGCCGTTGATCGTCAGACCGGTTACGGGGATCGCCACGCCCGGCACGGCCCAAATCGCGGAATAAAGCTGCGAATAGGACAGCGTGCCGCCGAGCGGCACCGATGCAATGAAATTCTCGATTGCCGTCGTGACCGCCGCCTCGACGTTCGCCAGCAAGTAGCCGGGCGCGGCGGTGACGCTCACCGCGATGTTGGCTGTGAGTTGCGTTGCGGCGTACACCGCGAACGTGATCGAGAGGCCGCGAATCGCGTTGATGGCCGAATAAACCGCGTCGTGCAGTTGCGTCGTGAACGGCGAGATGATCACGTAAAAAAATCCGTACTGCGTGACGCCGCCGAGCGTCTGGTTCTCGACAATCTCGTACTGGATGCCCTGCTGCACGCCTTCGATAGCCGACTCGACTGCCGTTGCGATTGCTGCGCGCAGGCCTTGGACATAGACCTGGAACCGGGCCTGCACCGCCGCGTCGCTTTCCTGATTTACGCCATTCTCGAGCGAGCTCGAATTGGTCACCGTGTCGACGCCGACGATGGCCGTCGAGATCGTCGTGATGCTGCCGGCGGCAACGTTGCCCTGTATGCCAGCGTTCGACGCCTGCACCGTGACCTGTGCGCTCGTCACGCCAGCCGGGATAATGTAGGCGTTCGCTGCGGCATTCCAATAGGTCTGCGTCGGGTCCGGTATGACTTGGAACGGTTGCGTTCCGTCTGCCGTCAGCGTCATGGCGCCACCGGAATAACTGCCCCCGGTCCCGCTCGCGTTCGGCGTATAAACGCCCGCCGGAATCGTCGCCGCATTCGTCGGCGTGAAACGCGAGAAGACCACCTGACCAGTGGCAGACACCGCAGCCTCGCGCGGCGGGCAGCCAAAGTCAGCGATGAAACTGTCGATATCGGCTCCTGTCGACGTCGACAGGCGTGTCACGGCGAGCAGCGTCATCACGAGCGACTGTAGCCACATCGACACGCCAGCGACCGCTTCAACGCGCGCCAGCTCAAGCGAGCCGATCACGAACGATAGGAGGGTGACGACTGCGCCGCCTGCCTTCGCTACCGCCGACTGGATCGCCGCAACCTGCTGCTGAACGATCGTCGTGAAACTTTGCGTATTAAGAGCCATATGCCGGGACGTTGAAGTTGAGGGTCTGCGGCACGCCCGTGGGCGCGTAGATGTAATTGATCGCCACGCTCAGCAGGCCGGTAGCATCGTTCTGGTAGGTGAAGGTCGGCGGCGGCTGCTTTTGCACGTCAGGCTCAATCGCCAGCACGGCAGTGATCAGTGACTTGATCAGCGCGAACTCTTCGACCGAGAGCGCCTTGCCGACGAAACGACCTAGGCCGGCGCCATACGTCGGATGCCAGATGTACGTGCCGGGTGGCGTCAGCAGCGCGCGTACTATGCGCTGATTCAATTCCGCCACGCCGGTCGCGAGCAAGTCATCCCCCGAGGCCGAGAACTGGGTGTCCTGGCCCCACCAGTGAAAACTGTCAGGCATAAATTGGCTCTAGTTGGGCGGTGTGGTGACGGCGTTGGCGCCCTGTGCCGTGTGCGTGTGGTTGTGCACGCTCTTGCCTTCGGCGGTGAGGTCGTTATTGACCGTAGCCGGACCGTTTAGCGTTGCGGTGCCACCCTGCGGCCCGGTACCTTGGGTCAACTGCCCATCGATCTCGACTGCTGGCGCCGAGTTGGTGATTTCGGTACCTGCGGTCAACCCGATGGTCTGGCTCGCCTGCATAGCGATCGTCTGCGCCGAGAAATACATCCCTGTCGCGGCGTTGAAGCTCATCGTCCCGTCGTTATTCAGCTTGACGTATGAGCCCTGACTATCAATGATCGCGGCCTGACCGGACTGCACGATCGGCGGTCGAGCCGAATTATTGAAGAACCGGCCGCCAACGACCGTCGCCTCGACCTTGCCATCCATAAAATCTAGGCGCACCGAGTCACCGATGCCGGGCCCGAACACGGCGCCGAAGTTGTTGCCGACCCATGCCGCGGCGAGCGGGATGAAACCCGTCTCGTCCTTGGTCGGCATGATCATCACCTTGACGGTGTAATCGTTTGGGTTGTATGCGGTGATCTGTCCGTACTTGGTCGACGCAAAACCAGCCATGAACTCAGACACGACCCGCTTGATGTGCTCGATCATGTCAATGTCACCGTTTGCGCGTCCGTTACGGTCTTGCCGTGCACCGAGGTCTCGAACTTCGGCGGATCGACCCGAAACGAGCGCCGGATCCGCGCGGCTTCATACGTCGTGTCGAATGGCGTCCCGGTGCCTTGCACGATGACCGGCGTCCACGGATAGATCAGCGTATCGCCGGGTAGATTGGCCGACATCTTCATCTCGTGCTGACTGATCTGCCCAAGCAACTGCTGCGCCTTGGCATCGCATTGGGCCTGCGTCAGGTCGTTGAACGTGAAGCTGTACTCCTGCACCGACTGCGCAAGCGTCGCGTCATGTTCGATGCGCTTCGCCGTCTTGCTCGACGTGGCAAGCGAGGTATAGACCTGATTTTTCGCGCCGTGATAGCTGCGCACGGTCACCGATACATCGTTCGCGAGCGTCAAATCGTGCTCGAAATCGAGACTCGTTGCATTGGACGTCGGATAGGGCCGCTGGGTGGTCGGCGGGGTGTACTGAATCAAATAAGGCTGATTCGACAGAGCCGCGCTGAACGACCCAAAATACAGCGTGCGCCCCAGCACGAAGCACTGCACACCCACATGCTGCGCGAGGTATGTGAGAATCGTCCACATCGACTGCTGCCGGTGCAGGCTCACATGGTCCGCCGCAAAAAATGCCCCGACAAGGCCGGTTGTTGGCTGCACGTTCGGAATCAACCCAGCTTGCTGAGCCAAGTAGGTAGCGACCTGGCTGGCCGTCTGGTTCTGGAACTTGATATCGATCTTCTTGTCGACCAGTAGCGCGGTCAGGTCTCGGCCCGACAGGGAAATGCCGCCCGTCATGGCGTTGAGCCGGATCGAATCAATACGATAGGTCTGCAATAGCGTGAGGTCGCTGGCCGAGTAGTTCCGCGGGTCTTTTGGAAAACCCACATACACGTCGACAAGAATTTCGGTCTGCTGCGTCCACCAGGCCCAGTCTGTGAATACCGACGGCACCTCGATGCTAATGGTTCCCGCCTCATTGATGCCGTTGTGCCCGGCGTCCCAACTCGTCCAGTTGATGACCTTCGAGCCCACCTGAAGGATCGCCCGCGGCGCAACGAGCGAGCCAACGGTCGGGGGGGTGTTGATCATGTCAGGCTGGGATGGTCAGAGTGTTGATGCCGGTCAGAATCGGATCGCCGCCAAGCTGAGGATTGGCCGCCAAAATGTCAGTGAATCGGCCCGCGTCGCCATACTGCTGTGCCGCGATGGTGTATAGGTCGCCCCCGCCAACGGTGATCGTCTGCGCGCTGGTCGGCATCGCGACGAGCGGCAAGTTGACCTGCATCCGGGCGCAAATGCTGCGCATCTGGTACAACTCGGGCAATTGGACCGCCGAATTCATTGTCGCCAGCGCGTTAAAGACGTTGGCCGCCGCTGGCACGCCCGGGAGAACACCCGCGACGTTTGCGACAGTGTTCTCGGCTGTTGCGATCAACCCCTGAACCTGTGATGCAACGGCCGCAAGCGGAGCCACGACTGCCGCGACCGCGCTCTCTACAGAGTTGACCACTTGGGCGGCGCAATTGGCGACACCCGCAATAAACGACGTGACCGCCATCAGGCCGTTGGCGATCGGCTGCACTGCGGTGCTAACCGCACTCATGGCGCTTTGCAGATCGCCAATGAGGCTATTCAGCGCTGAACTCCCGATACAGTTCGACAGCATGCCGAGTTGCGCCATGTCGCTAGCCATCGATTGCGCCGGGGTAATCGCCGGGACCGAGTCGACCGTCGCCGTCTGATCCTCAATGACCTCGAACTTGATCTGGTACGGGATCTTGAACGGGTATTCGTAGTCAGCGTGGAATTCCGCGATCACGACCTGATACAGCAGCGCATCCCATGACAGCGTGCATTGCAAACCTTCCCGGCGCACCGAGTCGAGGAACCGTGCGCGGGACAGCGCCGACGCGTACAGAAACAGCCCGGACCATTGCAGCGGTTCGTCGTCGCCCCCCATCGCATTGATACGCCGCATGCCGCCGACCATTTTCTGCACGTCGAGCAGTTGCGAACCGCCAAACCGGATCTTCTCCGGCACTTCTGCGTCCGTAAAGACGAAGGCCCCGTTCGGCGTGTCCAGCGTGAGGGTCGCGAACGTGTTCATCAGTACATCCCCATGCTCGGGGTGAATGGCGTTGAATCAGGATTGAAGCCGGTCGGCCCGGTGGTTTTCGGCGGGATCAGCTTTGTCGTCACGTGCGCCGCTAGGTCGTGGCTATCGACCTGTACCTGCACGTGCACTTGAGGGTGCGCATTCGACGGATGACCGGCTGTTACGCCATGTGCCGCGCTCGGATCTATCCCTCTCGGGGTTGAACCGGGCGGAGGCGGTGCCGTTGGCATCAGGTTGTTCAGCGCATACTTCAGTCCTGATGCAAGCGCATATGCAATACCGCCAGCGATGACTGCGCCCACTGCAATCATGCCGCCGGCTGCCGCAAGCGTTGTTGCACCGATTTCTGCTGCTGTCGCGCCAAGTACTGCGCGCCCAATAAGGGTGCCAACGCTTGTTGCGATGTATTTCGAAAGGCCGACTACGCCTTTATTAACCATGCCGGCAGCGCCTTTCGCGCCAGCCCATGCCGACATGCCTGCTACCGCCCCGGCGAACAACATACCCGCGTCCAACGCGGTGCCTCCGGCCGGGTGACCCTTCGTGAAGCCCGCTGTCCAACCAAGTGCCGCATTGGCACCACCCAGCACCGCATTGACCGGCCCCATCAGCGTCGCAGTGCCATTCATTAGCGTAATATTCGCCAGCGCGATGGTCTGATCGGCCTTGGCAACAGTGCTCCACTGGGAAATCATTTTCCCCAGCTCCGTCGGGGCCATGGAGGTGTTCTTCAAGTCGGACAGAGCGCCCAGGTTTGAGAGCGTCGAATCCTCACTGAAAAACGATGCACCGCGCGCGCCTTGCACGCCGAATGCCATTCTGAGCAGGGCATTGAACTGCAACGGCTCCATCTTTTGGCGGTCTTCGGCGAGAATTGCGACCTCTTTCATCAGGTCCATGCTGCCGTTTTTGTAAAACTGGGACTCGTTGCCTTTGTACAGCCCCAGGTCGTGCAACGCCTCGTTCTGCTTCTTGTTCGAGAACAGACCACTTCCGAGGGTATTCGGCAATGCGTTCGCGGCCATGGCATTCAGCCAAGTGCCCGATTTCGTGTTCATAATGCCGCCCTGCATCATCGTGGCGACGAGCAACATGACGTCGCTCGAGTTCGCGCCAGCGGCATGCAGTGACGGCAGCGCGTAGCTCGCGGCACGCGAGATCTGGCTCAGCGATGCGTGCGAAGTGAGCGATGCCTGCATCATCGATTCAAACAATGCACCGGCCTGCTTCGGGTCGTACGCGCCTGCCATGTGCGCCAGTCCGATGAAGGCGTTCGCGGCCTCGGGAAGCGGCACACCCTTGAGCTTCGCCTCGCCGGCCATGTAGGGCATTGCGGCGTCCATCAATTCCACCTGCTTGGCGGCAGGCAACGTCCGCATCAAGCGCGAACCTTCCAACATCGCATCGGCGAACGGCTCGATCTTGCCGCCTGTCGCGAAAGCGTACTGTGCCGCATAGGCCAATTCACGCTGGCGCAGCGCCTCGGATACAATCCCCCATTGATCTGCTGGTACTTGCGACGTCGCCGCCGCTTTAACGTTGGTGTCTCCAAGGCGTGCGTTTTCATACACGCCGTACAGCAGCCCAGCGGCTGCAACACCAGCGCTGGTAGCGACGCGGCCGCCGGACGGGCCGCCGGATTCACCACCGGAACCGCCTCCATCCGGGCGACCGCCACCACCTGGCGGGCGTATGCCGCTAGATTCAGCGCGAGCCGCCGCCATGTTGCGGGCAAGATCGCCGCTGCTGGCTGCCATCGTGTCGAGCACGTAGCTGGCGCGAGTGAGACTTCCAGCGCTATCGCCCAAGGCAGTCGCTGCGGCTGCGGCCTTCTCGAAGTTACGCGCCATGCCGGCGCCGGCCGTAGAAGCCTTGCGCGCATTCTCGGCGAACTCGATCATCGCGGAGTTCGCCTTGTTCGCCCACTCGACGATGATCATCAGCCGGTTGCTGACGTTGTCCTCAAGGTTGGCGCTGACGCCGATGGCAAAAGCGTTGATCATTTTTTACCTGCGATAGTGTCTTCGACGGCCTGCCCAACCAGATTCGCGACTACTTCAGCGTTGCGATACATTGCTGTTCCGAGTACTGGGCGCGGCGGAATGCCTTCGGGTGTGCCAACCTCCTGATACACCATAATTTCACTCTCACTGCCGACCACGAATGCCTTCGGCTCAGTTTCGTGCTTGATGCTTTCGCGCAAATCGCCCGTGACGAGCAGCGGGGTATTCTCGCCAGCGTCGTCAGCGGCTTCACCGTTGACAATCGCCATGTTGTGCTGCCATTTTGTCGCGTCCTTCAGTTCTTCCCACGGGGTCATTGGCCCCATGTCTTCGCGCTGGTAATGGCCGAACTCGGCCTTCGCTGCAGCCTCCACCACTAGGGCACCCGCTTCCATCGCTGTCGCATATGCGGCCTCTAGTTCTGCTGCCGCACGCTCTATCGCCCGAGCGAAGGCGCCGAATGACTTGTATTCCTTCATTTCGGGGCGATCCACTCCATACGCGACCAAGAGAACTTGCGGCCTTCGATTTCGCCTGACGCCACGCAAAACCCGAGCAATTCAGTGCGCGAGAACCGATTCACGACATCCCACGGGACGCCGGCTTTCGTCAGCATCAATACCTGGCGCACACCAGCGTCCCGGCTTATTTTTTTGCTGCTTGGACGTCTTCCTTGCCGTCGAACAGCTTCACGCCGTTGGTGAGCGCGGCCAGGCCCTTGTGCCCCAGTCGACCGATCAGCGCCTTAACCTGCAACAGCGACGTCGGCAGGAAAATCGGCTCAGCATCGATCCCGCTCAAATAGATCAACGGCAGGCACATCTGAACGAAACGGGTGTTCTCGGAGGCTTCGTTGCCGATGGCCAGCACGATTTCGTACTGCGCAAGCGGGCCGGGATAGGTCAGGGTCAACTTGCGGCCGTCTGCCACATCGACCACCACCGTGTCACCATTCAACACAGGGGCGGCTGCGGCGCCGCTGGTTTCAGTCACTTGAAGTTCGGTCATTTACAGGGGTCCAATGCGAGTGCTGGCGGCGAACGAAACCTTTTGAATCACGTTCTTTTCGGCTTCGATATCGCCGGCATCTTCGAAAAACAGCACGACGCCCTGCAATTGCCACGAGGTCGGGGGCCCATTGACCTCATTGATCGTTTCCGAGATGAAGCCGGCCGGCTGATTCACGCCCGCGTAGTAAGCGGCTTCGAACTGCGAGAAGTACGTGTCGAGGGTGGCATCGGCGCGCGAAATCTCGAACGAGCCTTCCCAGCCGCCCTCTTGAAACGTGAGGATGATGGGCAGGCTTCCGATCGGCTTGACCGTGATCGAGCTCTTGATCTTTTTCTTCGAAAACTTCGTCAGCGTGGGGAGCGTGAGCAGACCGGTCGGCGTCAAGACGTCGAAGCGATAATCACTCCCAATTGAGAGACCGTTTAACGGCATGGCGTGCTCCAGAATGCAAAAAGCCGCCCGGAGGCGGCCTGCATGGGTTGGGAATGATTACTGCGGGGTGACGGTGACCGACTGGCCGCCTTCGATGTTGACGAGGAACATCCGAACAATGCTCAGGTACGTGACCATGACGGTCGCGACCATGTAGCCCAACGCTACCTGACTCATCGGGTTGTTCGCCGCATTGAGCTGCACCGACCAGCCGGGTTGCGTCGGCGCATTCACATTGCCGATCATGTTGTTCGCCTGCAGATTCGCAAAGAACGCATCCATCGCGCCCTTCACATTGCGCCGCAGGTTGATCGTCTGCACCTTGCCCGGTACATAGCCGAACGCGCTCGCGATCGTGAACGCGATGTAGTTGGTCATGCGCGTGTAATTGTCGCCGTTCGTCGCGCTGTTGCTGCTGGCGTTCTGACCAGTGCGGCATGCAAAGATGGATCCAGCCGGGGCGCCGAGCGTCAGTACCTCAAGCCGTGAGGTGGCGCACTGTGCGATTTGCGCATCGCTGTACGGCAAGTTCTGCATACTGCTCTGCGTCGCCAGCACACCCGCGATCGGGGCATTGAGAATCGATTGCTCCGGGCTGGTTGCGGCTTGCAAGGCAGAGGTGAAGGTCGCGGGCGACACCAGGCGCTGCACGCCGTTGACGGTGTCGTTGTAATACGACCAGTCGCCCACGAGACATGCGAATCCGTAACCATCGACACCGGAATTGGCGAGGTTGGTCGCACTGGTGGTGATGCTGGTACCCACCGGGTTAGCGCCGTGGAAATAGATGCCCTCCTGCAAGCCAAGAGCGAGTTGCGCGCTCCAGGTAGCCGGCGTCTGGCAGTCGATCAGGTTGCCAACTTGCGCGCCCGACTTGCGCAGCGCATACATACCAGAGCGGGTCAGGCCGTCTGCGCCGACCAGCGTGTTATCGGTGACGCCATACGCGCCATCGGTACCGCCGGAGAGCGTATAGGTGTTCGTCAGGTTCGGTGCATTCGCGGAAGTGCCCAGTGTCGCGATGCAATTCACCGAGGGGCCGCGCAAGCCGGTCTGGCCGTTGTTCACGGCGTTGACCATGTTGAGCCATACACTGGTGGTCAGCGCGATCGATCCGCCGGTACCGCCGCCGCCCGTGAGTGTTGCGGTTGCCGAGGTATAGGCCGCACCCGGAGTGACTGGCGTGAAGGCGCCGAGGCCCCACACCATATTCACGAGTGCGCCGACACCGACACCCGAAGTCGAGGCGGGAGCGACCGCGGTCGTCGGGGCCACACCACCAGTCAGCGCGCCAGCATTGAAGACCACCAGCGACGTGATGATGCCCGAGGCAGCGGTAACCGTCAGGATCACGCCATTCGCCATCGTGATCGTGTCGCCAGTCACGTAGCCAGTGCCGCCGCTCGCACCGCCTCCAGTCACGTTGGCCGACAGCACTTCGAGGCTGATGATGCCGGTCGCCTGCACGCCATTGGCGCCCTGTGGCGCGGAAATGGACAGCGCCGGGACCGAGGTAAAGCCGGTGCCCGGCGTGACCGCGCCGCTACTCACGCCCTGCGAGAGGTTGTTGAACACCTCCGGCGTGAAGCCTGCGCGCTGAATTGTCAGCTTGTAGGTATTGGCCGCGGTGCCCGCTACAATCGAGGACGTGATGCCGTTGCCGACGATTCCGGTGTACATGCCGGTAAGCGTCATCCCGGTGACCGGTGAGCCGAGCGTATCTTTCAGGGCTGCACTGGCCGCCGTATCCGTGCCGTCCGACACGCGCACCAGGATGTAATTCTGGACGTTGTTCATGTCACCGATCGCCACCGCCGTGGCAATGTCATGCTGGCGGAACGTGATCGGGCCGACCATTTGCTGCGCCTGCGCGCTGTTGCCGATGCCCATCATGGCGGCATTGACCGGGCCCCACGAACCGACGCCGACCAGACCAAGACCATCGGTCGGCACGCCGTTGATATAGGCGATGCTGGGCGGCTGGATGATGACGTACAGGTCGGGGGCCTGCAGTGCGGTGACGTTTAAATTGCCTGCTTGGTACACTGGCATGGACGAGCTCCGGGCGTAAAAAAACCCGCACGCGGCGGGTCTAGAAATGAAAAAGCCGCCCGGAGGCGGCCGTAAACGAAAAAAGCCACCCGAAGGCGGCTTATGCGAAGGTGGGCGTGTCTAGTGGACTGCAGTCATCAGTAGGTGCGGCGGGATTTTCACGTTCGGCTTGTGGCCATCAATGAACCAGACCTGAATCTGCCAGGCGTGCCGGCTCCAGTCGAGGCTGAATTGATCGCGCATGATCTGGATGAATGCCTTCTTGATGCGAACGCAGACAGGCGGCGTTGCCTCCTGACCGACGAAGCGCTCGACCGCTATTTTGAGCGCCATGCCAGCCGCGCGACTGGGATCGGCAATCATCCGATCACCTTATGCACGAAATGGGCGTTTTCGCCGGACTTCACTGCGGCGATTTCGGCCGGATCGCGGATCGCATCGCCCTTGCGGTAATTCGCGAAGGCGTGACGCACCACTAGATAGTGGCCCAGCGTGTTCACCGGCTCAGCGGAAGCGTCTACCTGCTCGGTCGTTCCTGCATCGGATTGTTTCGTTGCCATGTGCGCCTCAGATGTTGGTAGTGTGGGTTGTACCGCCGATCGACGTAACGGTTGCGCTCCGATTCGTCACGGTGTTGTCGGTATGGACTGTGATCAGCGCGAACTCGACTTCGTACAGTAGGTTACGGCGGTAAATGCGCTGTTTCTGGAGCGTGTCCGTCTCGATGGTGCCGCGATACAACAGGCGCGCCACAGTATTGTCGGGCAGTACGATGCGCGGTTGCAGTTTGAACGCTGGCTCCAGGACTTTGCCTATGGCATCGCGAATAGCGGGCGTCGGCGCCCAACCGGCGACCATGAAAACCTGTGCTTGTCGGCCGATTTCATGCTGCATCACGACCGGCACCGAAATATCCGTCTTGATCTCGAAGGCGCCATTGATCACGATCACGTAGCTACTGACCGATGCGCCGGGAATCAGCGCCGCGAGTGCTGCGGCAATCGTCTCGACCGTGTCGCCCACTTTGACCGCGTAGCTGTACGGCTGGTAATTCACCGTGAGCGTGGCGGCTTCGCCCGGGTTGATCCTGCCGCCGACAGTCACCATATTCAGGTAGACGATCAGCGATAGTTGCGGCGTGGGAATCGCGTTCTGCGCGTCGTCGTCACCGATAAAGCGCGTGGTGTTCTTGCCCATGCCAGGCATCTGGTAGACGCTCACCATGGCGTTGCCGGCCTTGATAATCGCATCCAGTTGCGCCGCAATCGGCCAGCCAGGAACCACAGTGGCCGCCACCGCGATCGCGCTTGGCTGTGACGCGCCGTTCGGGTATAGCGCTGCGCTCGCTAAACTCACTAGCGTGTTTTGGACGTCTGACAGATCCGCCATTTATGCCTCAACCAGTTCGAGAAGCGCTTCGTAGCCCAAAAGGCCCTTTTGCGCAGAGACGACCTGGTAATTATCCCCGTTTTCGTCCGTCACTTGGTCCCGAGTTTGTACGGCACCGTCCGGAAGATAGAAGAATGCAGCGTAAAAGGCCCGTAATGCGTTGTCAGTGGGCAGTTGCGCGGCCGGTCGGCCTGTTTCCTTCTTGACGCTTAGTACTCCGGGTATTCCCTGAGCGTAAGCGGTATCAAGGTCTGGATTTGGGTACGGCTGCTCGCCCGGCAGGCTGTTGATCAGTGGTCGCGAGAATGTCAGCGTCTGCGTGCAGCGCAGTGCAATCGGCGGCATCAAACTGTCCATCGCCAGCACGCAATACGTCTCGCAGCCGACCAGATAATCGCCTACCGCAAGCTGCGACCCATCCACGATGATCTGCCAGTACAACTGATTCGATTTCGACTGCCCGCTATACGTGCCGCCGATGTTGAAACTCGCGTTCAAAGTACCGAGCTGGTTCGCAGGCTGGATCGGATTGATCAACACGGGTCCCGGTCGATACAGGCAGTGTGGAGGCCCGATCCGCAGCGCCGCCTTCGCATACCCCGCGTAAATCTTGGCTTGAATCAGTGCGGCGTCCATCAGAGCTCCAACGTGTCGATGCCCATACCAACAGACGAGCACAGTTCGGATGCGATGGCGACAGCTTCGGCAGAAGTTTTGCCAAGATGCATTGAGGTGATGGCGTAATCCTGGCCGCTGCCAATCGCAGCATACGACCGCAATATGCGAATCGGAAACTCATTGTTCGCGTAGATCAATGCGGTGCCATCTGGATCGATGAACAGAATGCGCGCGTAAGTATCTCCGATAGGCGCTGCCAGCTTTCCCGGCTTGCGTCCCTTGATGCACCAATTGACTATCTCATACGCACGCGGCAGATCGCCTGCGCCGCCCAGCAAAGAGCCGTCATCGAGACGCTGAATCTTGCAGACTGGAAACTTCCCGCCATTCATTTCCATCAGGCGATCGGCGGAAAGCGAGCTGCCATCCCAGCAGATAACAGTCATTCAAACCACCAGCGCGTTAGAGCAGCCGCCAAAGTTCGGACCTTTCGGAACCCCTAGGAAATTGCACAGCCGCATGCGCCAGGAGTCAAAGAGGCGATCTCTGTCCAATTGCTCATTCTTATTGTGAGTCCATACTGCAGCCACATCGGTATCAAGGTTCGCGCTCGTACCTGGGATGGCCGTTTCCAGCGCGTAGAGGTTGGTGAGGTAGGTATTCACGACCACCAGACCTTCGTTCGCACTGATGTGCTGCAGGCGGTATTCGAGCGCGAGGTACTGGCGCATGATCCACGGGTAGGGGAACACGACGTCACCATCGCCGTACGCCGGGTACCCGCAGAAACGCCGAACATCAACGAGTTGCGCATCAGTAAAGGTATAGGGCGTGAAGGCCATGGATTACTCGAAGAGCGCGCCGGACTGGACGAGTTGCGTAATCAGCGCACCATCCTTGATGGGATCAAACTCGGTACCAGCGGTAAAATGCTGATGCGTGCGACCGTGCGTCATCAGGCCGTGATTCTTCTTGAGTACGAACTTGGGCGCCGCAGACTCGGTGACTTCGGGTGCGTCCGGTGCTTCTTGCTTGGGCCTGGCCATGGTGATCTCCTTTATGAAGCCCCCGAGGGGACAGAGGCTTGAAAAGGAGCCGGGATTGCTCCCGGTCCCTTGTGACTGGACGATTAAAGCGATTCCAGAATGATTGCGCGTTTGCACGCCGAGCTATTGGCGGTCGGAATCGTTGCGGACGTGGTGGTGGTGTCGGTCGGCACGGCAAAACCGCCCGAATACGACCACGTTTGCGTAATCACCTGCTGAAGCGCATCAAGCGGCGAGCGAGTCACCATCGCAATGTCGTCGACGATGACGATCGAGTCGTCCTTGTCCTGACCTTCGAGATTGCCGCGATAGGCTTCGTTCGTGAACACGCCTTCGACCAGCGCGCCCTGACCACACAGGACTCCACGGCGAACCGTACCGACACCGGCCAACGTCTGGACCGGGTTCAAGTTGGTTTCTTGGAGCCGCACGCCCAGAAGCTCGGCAACAACGCCCTGGCGATATTCCTCGGTCGTCACCTGACCACGGAAGAACATCTGGAAGGCCGGATCGCTGTACAACCCGGTCGCCTGAAGCGGATCGAGGTACATGTGATACATGCCCGTCGCATCAACCACCGGCACGCCATTGGCCGCCATCGTGGCCTTGGCGTTCAGGATCATACCCATCGTCAACTTGCCGCTGTTGTTGTCGTTGGTCGCAGAGATGGCAGCGGATGTGGCGGCCATCAGGCCTGAACTCGTGATCGTCGGGCGAAGTACCACTGGCGCCACGGACGAGACAACCGCATTCAGCGCGGTAGCATCGGCAACCGTCACCGAGGTCGAGAACGTCAGTGTGCCGGAAACGCCGCCCGGCGTAGTCGATACGTTGGACCCGTCTGCGGTCGAACCTTGCAGCGAGTACGTGTCACTGCCGACAACCACGTTCACCGCATTCGACGACGAGATCGGCACCACCTGGCCGGCGCTGTTCAGTGTGTTTTGGAATCCACGGATATCATCGACCGAGATGGTGGCGGCCGGCGAGCCGAGCGTGGTACGTACACGGGTATTGCCGCCCATGTACGCGTTGAACAGCGCCATCTGCGCCAGCGTATCGACCGAACGGTAGGCCTGTTCGCCCAGCGCGTAACCGTTGCGCAGGAACAGGTTGTCGATCGCAACACGCGCCGTAGCGATGTTGAGCTGCATCATGCCGGGATATTGAGCGATGCCCAGAATGTACTGCTCGACGCTGTAGTTCTGCGCGGTCAGGCCCGACGTGATGTCGGAGTTGTCCGCCGGTGACATTGGGGTCGTGATAGCCGGGAGCAAGCCGGTGCGGGTCTTGGCGATCGTTTCACCGATGTTCGCCATGAACGGCTCACGATCGGCAATAGCGCGGAAACCCAGTTTGGCGCGCAACGGCATGCCGAACTGGTGCTCGAGATAGCCGAGCTGAATCACCGACTGAATTGATGCGGGGAGGTTATTAAAAGCCATGACAAGTCCTGTGTGGTTTGGGTAGGGTGTTTCCCCCTCGCCACCAGGGCTGTCGGGCAATAATGCAAGTGGCCGCGTGAGGCGGCCGGTAGGTCAACGAACGATCAAAACGCCTTGAGGTTCAGGCCGCGAGATTTGGCATCAGCCGCAATCTCCTCTTTCGTTGCAGTGCGCGCATCGAAGGTTTCGGCCTTTTTCTTCGGCGGAGGGGTGCTGGTGCTGCTCGTGCTCGCCAGCGGCTCCTTGAACAGATACGGCTTGGCGGTCTTGAACGTCGTCAGCAACTCCGCGACGCCGGCCACTTCGCCGGTCGTTTCATCCACCTTCAGGCTCGACGTGTCGATCAGCTTGATCGCGTCCACATCCTGCAGGCCGAGCGAGACGGCGACGGCCTTGACTTCGGAATTGATGATGCGGCGATCCGAAGCGGCGCGTTCAGCATCGAGCGTCGCTTTCGTCTCGACCTTCTGGGCATCAATCGCCTTCTTCACCGCCTCGTCGATCTTGGCCTGTGCTGCCGCCTCATCAATTACCTTCGTTTTTTCGCGCAGGCTCGCGTTCTCGCGGCGCAATTCGCGGGCGTGTTCACGCCACTGGTCAGGGACTTCCTCAATCGGAAGGTCAAGCAGCGGATTACCGGTCTTCACCGGTGGCGTGACGGGTGCGGCTGGCGCCGGTGGCGTAACAGGCGGTGCTCCGGTTGATGCGTGGTCGCCATCGGGCGACATCAGACGGGCTTGCATCATCAAGTGGCGCAACAGGGTTGGCATCTAGCCTCTCCAATGAAAAACGACCGCATCGAGCGGCCAGGTTGATATCCGGCATCGAGCCGGCGGGCAAAACTATTCGGTGATCGCAGCGGTTACGGTGGCCGCAGCATTGCGCTCAGCCATCTCGGCATCGGCAAGCCGTTTTTCAGCGGCTGCATCTTCGATGTCGTATTCAGCGGCGAGGATCTTGATGGCCGTCTCGCGGCTCTGCAGTCCAGAGTCACAAAGCTTGGCAAGCGTGGTGGCACGCGTCAGCATGTCCTGCAGGGTCGGTGCGTACCAGGCCGGCCAGCGCAGGCTGATGCCCGACTTGATATCGAACTTGCCGACCTTTTCGCCATCCTTGAACACCAGCTCGGACTTCTCGGACGCCTTCGCAATCATGCACAGCAGTTCTTTCAGCGCGCCCTCGCCGTAGCTGATCCGCAGCCGATCGGCCAGCCAGACCAGCGCCTGATTCATCAATTCCATTGCGCGGCCCGACTGCGCCGAGGACATTTTCTCGGGGCTGGTGCGGTTGCCGTGCAGCGTTTCGAGTTGGATCTCGCGCAGGTATTTGACGTAATCCAACACTGCGGCGGATCCGGTTCCGTTGATTTCGAGCAGCTTGGCGTCGCCTTCGGCACTGACCTTGATCGCGTTGGCGGCACCTTTGACCGTCGGCCCGTTTTCGCCGTACGCCGGTTCTTTGATGAGTAGCGTCGGATCGGACGTGTATTTCAGCCCCCGACCATCCTGCGAAAGTTGGTAATCGATCTCGATCTGCGTGTCGATCGCCTCGCCGCAGAACGTGGGCTTGCCATCAATCGCGTCGCCACCAGGCAGGTTCTTGACCCACGCCACCGGCACGAAACCGAGCGCGTGTTTGACCGTCTTGTCTTTGTCGATCGACGGCGCGAATTCAAGCCCGGCCGCCTTTTTGTCAACCTCGTCCGCCACCTTCCACGGCGTGAACCACGTTTCAGCCGCGGCATCCCACTCGCGGCAAAACCAAAAATCGGCGCCGAAGTCGTCTAGCTTGATCGAATAGCCCGAATCCTTGAGCGCGCGCCCCTTGACCTTGTACTTTTCAACGACCTTCAGCAGCGTGTCTGGCGCCTCTGGATTCCAGATCGGCGTCAGGTAATCGGTTTCCATCGCGTCGAAGAACACGCGCTGCTTGAGCACGCGGAACAGGATCGCGACGGACCCGACACTGCCTTTCGTGGCCGCGTCGATCATGACCGCGTTCATGCCGCATTCCTTGATGAGCTTCCCCATCGCCTGCTTTTGCTCGGGGCTTTTTAGGTCGACGGTCGGGAAATGCCCCTCGGAGAACAGCAGCGAGACGGAATCATTCACCACCGTTCGGCATAGATTCATGCGCACGCTCGGGCGCCGCTTGCGTAACGGGATGTAGGTCCCGTCGCCAGACTCTTCCTCGTCGAACGCGTGCTTGAGCTCGTCATACAGCGTGCCGTTGAGCACTCGTTGCAGCGTCTGCAGGCGGAATGTCCGCTCCGGGAAATCCTTGTCTTTCGGGAAATCCTTTTGCAGGGTCTTAAACATGCCGGCCTTGTGCTTGGTGTGCTTGGAACTGCCCGCGCTTATTCAGCGTCGTAGGTGGCGGCGAAGACGTCGGGTTTGACGGCGGAATGATTGCCTCTCGCGTCTGTCACGATCCAGTCGCCAGGGCAGACGGTTTCGCCAGTTGCGCCGGCATCGATCCAGCCATGCACATGCATTTCGTTATCGCAATGGCGACACAACTTCTCGCCACCAACATCCGGGCGGCGGAAATAACGGACTACCTCACCTTCCCAGCCCTTTGCCTTACGCTCTTCCGGCGAAAACATGCGCTCTCGGCGCAAGCCATCAATGTGCTCGTGACCGACCATGGAGCTGCTGTAATCCGCAGGATGGTCGCCATTCTTGAACCACTGCGACGCCTCGACGGAAATTGGCTTCTTGATGAATTTCATGCGCTACCTGTTCATGTGGGGAACGTGGGCCGCCTGGGTTGCGATTCCCTTAATGCTCGGCCATTCGACATCGACGCAGTACCCAATCGCCGTCGTAATGTGCTGATACTTGTTCTTCTGGTCTTCCTGAAACGTCGATCCTTCCTGTAACTGGACAGTCGCCAGGCCTTTGTCGCACCATTTGGCAGTCGTTGGATTGACGAACAGACTGCGCATGCCGTCTGCGGTGCGAATCTTCGTGCGCACCGCGTTTTGTCGGTCCTTAATGGCCGGTGCCGCAGGCTTGACCTTGCGCACGAACCGCCAGTTATGCGCCTTCAGCACACCTTCGATATCGGTGTAATCGGACGCGTGACCGTGCTTCTCGCCAGCCCGCCCAGCAGGATCGCCATAGATCAGCACTTCGCGATTCTGGTGATTGACGAACTTCTCGACGAACTCCATCGCCGACTGCTTGGAAATGGCGCTCGTCAAAACGATCTCATCGAGCAGGTACAGCCCGTTGTCACGCCGAACGCCGACCGCAGAAGACAGCGGCGTAAAGTTCTGGTCGTGCATCCATAGCAACTGTTCATGCGGCTCGATGCGCGCGTCTGTGTGGTTCGTGCGGTCGTAATCCTCGTAGATGCGGCCCGTTGCGCCCTCGAAGCTAGCCTCGTATTCCTGCTTGTACTGTTTCGCGGACATTTGCCGCTTGGCTGCGGCGATCGTGTCGGCTGGCAAGATCTCCGCGCTCTTCCAGTGGAAAAGCTTCCAGTCTGGATCGTTACCCGACTCGGCATACTTCGCCATGTCGTAGTAGTGATTCAGGCCGTCGGGCACACCGATCAGCCAACACCATGCCTTGTAATCAGGGCGAGTCGGGTTGAAGGTGTCCAGCGCGGGACGGATGTTCGATTCCCACGCTTCGGCTTTAACGTCGGCGATTTCGTCAATCACACCACCGGACCAGAAGACACCTTCAATTCGCTCGGGTCGATCCAGGCCGATCAACTGAACCTGAGTGCCGTTGTCCAAGAAGATAATCAGATCGGTTTCTGATGGCGGCTTACTACAGAGGCTCACCAAACAGAGCTTCTTCATGTCAGCCCAGTAAATTTTCTTTACTTGGTCTCGCGTCGGCGCCGCAATGAAGTACATCTCGCCCGGATTCTTCATCGCCATTTTGGCAACGAAACGCTTGGCTCGCTCGGTCTTTCCTGAACGTCGGCCTGCAGGAACCACCGGGAACCGCACGCCATTCTCTACGGCGCGAATCAATTCCGCCTGAACCGGATGGTCGATCAACTTGTACCAGCGGGCTAGTTCACGCTGAGTTTGCAGGTTGAGTGCCATCAGTCAGGGAGGTGAGCGGCGATCTCCTTCAGCAATGCGCTTCGGTCTGAGTCGGGCTCGTTGAGCTTATCGACCGCCTCTTTGTTCGCTCGCAATAGGTTGATGCCGATTTCGCTAGATTCGTTGGCCAGTTTGGTGAGCACCGAGATTCCCTTAAGTGCGTCAAGGCTTCCCTGTGTGAGCGGCGCAGCGTCGTCTATCTCCGACACCTTCATGTTGGCGATGCCAGACAGCCGGTGCGCGGTGGCGGCGCCAAACCTTCCGGCGCCAGCCAGGTGCCTGCTTATCGACTTCAGATCATCAGCCAGCGATATGGCGTCGTTTTGTTCCGAAACTGGCAGTGATCGTAACGAAACTTCTGTCGCAACGATTTGATTCGCAACGGTTTTTATGTTTTCGATGCGTTTCGAAACTCGCTCGCTAATCCGTGTTTTCGAAACGCCGTATTCGCGACTCAGATCGGCAGCTTTCTCGCCCGCCAAGAGCCGCTTGCGGATCTCTTCCCACTGGGTGTCGGTTAGCTTGGAGGGGCGCCCCATAGAATTCTTTGAAATTAATGTTGCTATTTTCTACCAATGACATATACTGAAGTCATTCCACCAGCGAACCGAACCGGAGTCGAAAATGATCAAGAACAGCAAGCAGGCATGGGAAGTGGGTCAATCCGTTAATGTCGGCTTCATCAAGGGCTTGACCGTCATTGCGAAGGTCGCAACGCCCGGTGATTCAGCCCCTGACTCGTACGTTCTGGCGCGCGGCACGCAGATGTATTCGTTTGTGCCGCACAATGGCATCAGCAAGATCACGGATCAAGAAGCGCGCAATCTGGTTGCCAAGGCTGCATGGCAACGCATGAATGCCGAGTCCGCCGCAATGCTGGCCGCTCAAGACATCACGCGCGCTGCCGCCTTCCGCGCTGAACTGATGACGATCTCGGCATGAGCAAGACTCAGCAAGCCCTTCAGTGGCTCCGTGAAAACCCCACCGAGACGCGTTATGCGGCAGCGATCAAGTTTGGCCTGAGCCAGTCGACCGTATGGCGAGCCGTGGAAAACGAGAAGAAAACCGCTTCTGAGCGATGTCCGTGCTGCGGGCAGGTCATTCGGAAGTAAATTCTTGCTCGCAGACCCGCGAGCCGTGAGAAGGTTTCACTCGCCAATAGCGGTTAATCGCGCCAGCCGCCGGCCAAAGTCAGCGTCAGGCGATTAAACCCATCCATCAGACGGGAAGCACCGATGCTGGCCACCAAGCGCTCCCGCGTCTCGATGGGATATCGCGCTATGACCTTCTGAGCGAGTGCCAGGGACGCATGGGCCAGCGCCTCCCCCTCGCGGATAAGTGCAGCGCCGTCTTGATCCTCGACCACAGGCTGATTCATGTTTGCTCTTGATTAGGGGTCGCCGTCGCCCGTCGCGGTTTGAACCCGTGCAACCGGGTAATGGCGGCTTACATTTCGTCAACGGCTGCCGGTGTTTTACCCACCGCCGGCTGGGGGACAAGAATAAAAAAGCCCTGGGGCAACAGGGCAACCGTCGACTTTCGTCAACTGGAGGAGATCGGTTAAGCGACCGGGTTATGGCCTGCGGGCTTCGGTGCGCCGTCCGCCGGATTCGGTCGGTTTGATACGGTAACGCTGGTGACGCCGCACGAAAATCCGCCGAGACCGGTCGGGCAGTTCGGCCGGCCGCAGGCATAGCCCATAACTGGCGAAAGCGCGATTCCGCACTGAGCGCAACGCTGCTCGCCGATATTTGGGATCACCGGGCCAGATGGCCATACGTTGGGCGAAGTCCACGGAATCGCCGGGGTCGGCACGTCGCCATTCCGGTGCGCCGGCTCTTTGCCGACGCGCACGATCAGCGATTCGAGATACTCGATCTTCTCGCGGTCGGCGTGCCACGACTCGGCGATCTGTCGGACCACTCCCGGATCAAGCGACACGTCTCTATTGTCATCCGTCGCTTGGCGCGCACGCCGGCATAGCGACTGAGGCGTTTCAAGAATGGTCGGCATAGTCTTATATAGGTTGAAAACGCCACCACACCGACAAGCTGTCGCCATTACGGCGCGTTTAACTCGGTTGGGCACTCTTCGATGCAGCAACGCCTTCAGGTCTGACGTCGGCTGCACGCGGTCTCGTGGACGTGCGTAACAGGCATCCGGCGGCAGGCATGAAGGGGCTGGTTATTACGTTTGCGCGGCTTCCAACATGCCGATGTCAGCTCTGTGGCGCTCGATTTCACCGAATTCACGGTGCAGCACAATCAGGCGCATATCCCGGCCGGCGCGATAGCCTTGGCCTGCGTGCCATGCATCACGAGCCGCAAGCGTGCGGAAATATTCGACTGTGCAGCCCCGGTACTCTTTGATGTCCTGGTGGTGGACGTGCCCCACAAACCACATGCGATGTTTCGTCGCGCCCCAAAGCTCAGGAACATCGGCCGCCATAATGGCCGGCATGTCAGGGCCTTTGAGCGTGTCGCCGTGCGTGGAGCCGATCAGATTCTTGTCGAACTGGAAATACCATGCGACGGCGGGCGACAGGTCGACTTCAATGCGCGGTTCGTCATGGAAGTAGCACGAAACCATCAGGGCCAGCGCGTAAGCGG
>Ga0302231_10000382_pt1 | contig 34868 bp, 24 predicted proteins | sample II_Palsa_N2_2_FD_193522 | JGI IMG/M metagenome (GOLD analysis project Ga0302231, IMG submission 193522) | Peat permafrost microbial communities from Stordalen Mire near Abisko, Sweden - II_Palsa_N2_2 | ecosystem: Environmental > Terrestrial > Soil > Palsa > Peat permafrost | place: Sweden...
GTCTGCTAGTCCATCGGTCGGTCAAGAGCATGACGGTAAATCGTCGCGGTACTTGCGTTCATCCACAAGCGGGGCGGATGAAGGGAGTGACCAATCGCTTGACCTAGCAAGTGAGTCGTCTGAATCCGGGATTCTTTGATTGCTCTGCGGTTTGCCGGAGTGTATCGGCAATCTACGCTTCTGCCCGCGAGGTTAATGAGTACATCAGCATTCTCCAATTCGGATGTCCAGTTACCCAGAGTTGCTCCATCCCAATTGACGACGCGCCACGGGGCTAATGTGACCCTGCGAGCGAGGACGACGACATCATGTCCCTGAGCGTGAAAATGTCGGGCGAGAATGTTGCCGACCTGTCCGTTGCCACCGGGAAGAACGATACGGAGATGGGTTCTCATGCCTGCGGACTCTACAGGGAGATGATATTCCACGCTTCATTTTGCGAAAGCAACCGGATATTCCGTGACTCGAATCGACAACTGCAGCGGCAACGAAGGCGTTAGCGACGGTACGATGCCCCAGGGGGGAAGGCGGATACACCGCCATCAGCCAGGACATGATCGTAGGCTGCATCAGGAGACACAGATAACTTCGGCTTCGCATTTCAGAATCTGGCCACTGGCTGCGCCCGTCCATGCTCACAAAGCGAATGATTTTACAAGCTCTGAAAGAACGGTAATGGAAACCTGAACTCAGCTGCATCGAGTATCAGCTCACTGAGGATGAATCCCTCCAGTCATACTGACCTACCATCAATTGCGGCCGAAGGGGGCCTCCATGGTCCAGTGGAAACCTCTTGAGACCAGCGGAAACTTATTCCGGTCGGTCAACTGAAGCTCCATATGAACCTGATGATTGTCCATCCGGCCATCCAGGATGAGCTGATCCCCGGCAGGCCGCTGGAAGGTGAAGCTCGCCGTCCAGTTCTTGTCGTCACTCTTCGTGAGGGCGAGAGTTCTGTCCGGGAGATTGACGGAGGCGCCATAAGGAGCGATCGAATCGTCCAGACGCTGAAATGCCATACACACGGACGCTTGTGTATGTATCACTTGTGTGTACAGCGCAGCACAGTTCCGGCTGGGGAAATCGAAGATGGCGCGCCGCCAACGGGTGGAGTCGGTGAGCAGCGGCGGGCGTGGTTGTTCGTCGATTGACATCTGGCGCACCTCCCAGATGCCATAGAGCGGCGGGAGCGGTCTGCCCCCGCCATGGGTATTCCAGTAACCCCAGCATTGGTGGCAGTACAAGCCCACGAGCCACAGACCCAATATGAGTTGCACGGCAAGTGCGATCCGGTTGGCCCGGACGCCACGGAAGAGTTGCGCTTGCGTGGAAGGCGCGGTGGCCCGGTTCAGCAACAGGAATCTGACTAGGCGTGGAACGTCGGGGGCCAGGAGAAAGCAGGAGAGCAGGATGAGGTGGAAGGCATGCAGCTTTGCCGGCACATCGTACGTCATGTTCAGCGTAAACACCTGGATCATGGCGGCGAGGCTGATCAGGGCGCCCAAGGTGGCCGTGCGAGGGACGATCAGCAGCAATCCGCCTGCGACTTCGGCGCAGCCGGTGAAGATTTCATAAGCCGGGGCCGAGCCCATGGAGTTCCAGAGCATCCCCATGGGAGAGAACGTGCCGAAAGGCTGCAGCAGCCTGGTCAACGAAGGATGCTGCATCTGCAGCACGAAAACTTTCACAAAACCGTAGGCAATCATCTGTCCGGCAAGCGCGAAGCGAAGGAAAAGCCGAAACCACTTATGCATCTCAGCGTAATTCTCCCGGCTGCGGTCGAGAAGTGACCAGACGACGGTCGCGGCAGTGGCAATCACTAGCAGGCAGAAGGCCGTGGCCCAAGCGAACATGTCGTCGCTGGTGGCGCTGTTGCCGCCCCAGAAGACGGACAGGGGCGCATTCACGTGGAGAATATGGGCGGCGGTCCAAAAGATCACGGGGCGCAGCGGCCAGAGAGTGGCCGGATCGGGCAAGGTGGCTCCCTCGTTAGCGGTGAACAGGCTGGTGATGACTTGCGTGGCAAGACAATACAGCCCCAAATATACCATCCAGAATCGAAAGGCAATCCGCAGGGCCGGGTTCCACCTCGGAATGTTGGGCTGGGGCTGGATCGGTTCGGTCTGAAGCTGTGGGATCGTCTGAAGCTGTGCGTTCATTCGAGACCTCCGTCAGAAAGTGGCTGAGAATAGGCCATTCACTATCACTGCGATGGAAGAGGCTCCAAGTTGTAACAATCCTCGCAGTTGCATCGTTGGGGAAAATGTTTATTCCAATCACGGCTGCGGAAGCAATTTAAACTCCTGGATCCAGTGGAAACCTCTTGAGACCAGCAGAAAACTATTCCGGTCGATCAACTGAAGCTCCATATGAACCTGATGATTGTCCATCCGGCCATCAAGGATAAGCTGATCCCCGGCAGGCCGCTGGAAGGTGAAGCTCGCCGTCCAGTTCTTGTCGCCCTTCTTCGTGAGGGCGAGAGTTCTGTCCGGGAGACTGACGGAGGCGCCATACGGAGCGAACGAATCGTCCAGACGCTGAAAGGCCATCCGGTCGGGGAAATCGAAGATGGCGCGCCGCCAACGGGTGGAGTCGGTGAGCAGCGGCGGGCGTGGTTGATCGTCGATCGACATCTGGCGCACCTCCCAGATGCCATAGAGCGCCGGGAGCGATCTGCCCCCGCCCAGGGTATTCCAGATACCCCAGCAGTAGTGGCAGTACATGCCTACGAGCCATAGACCCAATATGATTTGCGCGGCAAGTGCGATCCGGTTGGCCCGGACGCCACGGAAGAGTTGCGCTTCGGTGGAAAGCGACGTGGTCCGACGCAGCAAAAAGAATCTGACTAGGCGTGGAACGTCGGGGGCCAGGAGAAAGCAGGAGAGCAGGATGAGGTGGACGGCAAATAGCTTTGCTGTCACATCGTAAGTCATGGCCAGCATAAACACCTGGATCATGTCGGCGAGGCTGATCACTGCGCCCAAGGTGGCCGTGCGAGGGACGATCAGCAGCAATCCGGCTGCGATCATGGCGCAGCCGGTGAAGATTTCATAAGCCGGGGCCGAGCCTATGAAGTTCACGAGAACCCCGTAGGGGGAGAGCGTGCCGAAAGGCTGCAGCAACCTGGTCAATGAGGGATAACGCATCTGCAGCAGGAAAACTTTCACCACACCGTAGCTAATCATCCGTCCGGCAAGCGCGAAGCGAACGAAAAGCCGAAACCACTTATGCAGCTCAGTGTAATTCTCCCGGCTGCGGTCGAGAAGTGACCAGACAACGGTCGCGGCAGTGGCAATCACTAGCAGGCAGAAGGCCGTGACCCAACCGAACATGCAGTCGCCGCCGCCGCTGTTGTCGCCGAAGGACAGGGGCGCATTCACGTGGAAAATATGGGCGGCGGTCCAGAAGATCACGGGGCGCAGCGGCCACACAGTGGCCGGATCGGGAAGCGCGGCTGTAGGTCCCCCGGTAACGGTGAACAGACCGGGGAGGATTTCCGTGGCTAGACAATACAGCCCCAAATATACCATCCAGAATCGAAAGGCAATCCGGAGGGCCAGGTTCCACCTCGGAATGTTGGGCTGGGCCTGGGCTTGGATCGGTTCGGTCTGGGGCTGGATTGGTTCGGTCTGAAGCTGTGGACTCATTCGAGACCTCCGTCAGAAAGCGGCTGAGAATCGGCCATTAACTATCACTGCAATGGAAGAGGCTCCAAGTAAAATTCAATTTCGCCAGGACGCTTGGATAGATGGAATTTGACCTTACTCACAATCAACGCCTATGTCGGGTATGCGCAGACGATTGGCACGGCTAAGAATCCCGCCTACAACAAGATTGCAATCGGTGTCAGTTGCATGGAACCCTCCAGCCATTTACTACACGCCTCTCAACGACGTGATTTCTCTCCGCAAATACGAACCGTCACAGAGTTGGGGCTGCATCGCTTCGGTCTGGGGCAAAGCGGCCGAGGGGGGCGTCCTGGATCCAGTGGAAACCTCTTGAGACCAGCAGAAACTGATTCCGGTCGGTCAGCTGAAGCTCCATATGAACCTGATGATTGTCCATCCGGCCATCCAGGATAAGCTGATCCCCGGCAGGCCGCTGGAAGGTGAAGCTCGCCGTCCAGTTCTTGTCGCCCCTCTTCGTGAGGGCGAGAGTTCTGTCCGGGAGATTGACGGAGGCGCCATAAGGAGCGAATGAATCGTCCGTGCGCTGAAAGGCCATCCGGTTGGGGGAATCGAAGATGGCGCGGCGCCAACGGGCGGAGTCGGTGAGCAGCGGCGGGCGTGGTTGTTCGTCGATCGACATCTGGCGCACCTCCCAGATGCCATAGAGCGGCGGGAGCGGTCTGCCCCCGCCCCGGGTACTCCAGATACCCCAGCAATGGTGGCAGTACAAGCCTACGAGCCACAGACCCAATATCATTTGCGCGGCAAGTGCGATCCGGTTGGCCCGGACGCCACGGAAGAGTTGCGGTTTCGTGGAAAGCGCTGTAGCCCGGTTCAGGAACATGAACCTGACCAGGCGTGGAACGTCGGGGGCTAGGAGAAAGCAGGAGAGCAGGATGAGGTGGAAGGCAAACAGCTTAACCGGCACATCGTACGTCATGTTCAGCATAAACACCTGGGTCATGGCAGCGAGGCTGATCAGGGCACCGAAGGTGGCCGTGCGAGGGACGATCAGCAGCAATCCACCTGCGAGTTCGGCGCAGCCGGTGAAGATTTGATAAGCCGGGGCCGAGCCCATAGAGGTCCAGAGAACCCCCATGGGAGAGAACGTGCCAAAAGACTGCAGCAGCCTGGTCAATGAGGGATACGGCATCTGTATCGGGATGACTTTCCCAAAACCGTAGCCAATCATCTGTCCGGCAAGCGCGAAGCGAAGGAAAAGCCGAAACCACTTATGCAGTCCGGCGTAATTCTCCCGGCTGCGGTCGAGAAGTGACCAGACGACGGTCGCGGCAGTGGCAATCACTAGCAGGCAGAAGGTCATGACCCAACCGAACATGCAGTCGCTGGTGGCGCTGTTGCCGCCCCAGAAGAAGGACAGGGGCGCATTCACGTGGAAAATATGGGCGGCGGTCCAAAAGATCACGGGGCGCAGCGGCCAGAGAGTGGCCGGATCGGCTCCCCCGGAAGCGGTGAACAGGCTGGTGATGATTTGCGTGGCAAGACAATACAGCCCCAGATATATCATCCAGAATCGAAAGGCAATCCGGAGGGCCAAGTTCCACCTCGGAATGTTGGGCTGGGGCTGGATCGGTTCGGTCTTCGGTTCGGTCTGAAGCTGTGGACTCATTCGAGACCTCCGTCAGAAAGCGGCTGAGAATAGGCCATTAACTATCACTGCGATGGCATGAGGCTCCAAGTTGTAACAAACCTCGCAGTTTCACAGCACATTATGAACCTCTGTTGTGGATTTAAAGGACTCTTGGGTGATTTTACAGAAACCGAACAAAAACCAAGATAAGCAACCAAAGTATAGAGGCGCGTTCCCGCTAAGTTAAAGATGGCATTAAGATTTTCTGCCATTGATGGACCGGCCGTAAACCGGTGAGTTCATGCCTCGCGAAGGGCAATCATTGGGTCCACCTTGGTGGCGCGCCGGGCTGGAAGGTAGCTGGCCAGCACCGCCACTGCAAGTAAAAGCAGAGGCACGATCACAAACACAGCCGGATCATGCGGGCGCACCCCGTAAAGCAAACTGGCCATCAACGACGCGGTGGATGCAGAGAGGACCATGCCGGCCACGATTCCGAGGCCAGCCAGCACCATACCCTTTTGCAAGAACAGCTTCAAGACTCCGTCTCGCCCGGCTCCCAGGGCCATGCGAATACCGATCTCGCGCGATCTTTGGCTGACCATGTAGGCCAGCAAGCCATAAATTCCGATGGAGGCCAGAAGCGCCGCCAGTCCGGCGAATCCGCTCACCAGGTCGGCAGAGAAACGGCGTGAAGCCAGTGACCGATCAAGGATGTCATTCATAGAGACAACATTGAATACGGGTAAGCCGGGATCAATGCTCTGGATCTCATGCCGAATCTGTGGTTCGAGCAGGGTCGCGCGCAGAGACGTCCGCAACACCACGCTCACTTGCTTGCTGGGGTCTTGATAGACCGAAACGTAGATGTGGGGAACGCCATCGATGTCGAGACCGTCATTCTTGATATCCTTAATAATACCCACGACGGTCGTCCATGGCTTGGTAGGGTCTTTTCCGAACCGCACTTGGCGGCCCAATGGATCGCGGGTTGGCCAATACTTACGAGCGGTGCTTTCATCAATGATGGCCACCGGCTGTTTGCCGTCTTCATCGCCCTCGGTGAATGAGCGACCGCGTAGGAGCGTCGCCTGCAACACCTTAAAATAATCGGGGCTTATCCGAATTCTCTCGGCGCGCAGATCCTGCGAGGACTCGACCGGTCTATCTTCAATCGCAAAGCCTTCAACCGCTAAGCCACCGACCGCGTTGGGGTTGCTATTGGTGGTCGGTAGAGATGAGGTGATTGCGGCGAGTTCTACTCCCGGAATTGCCTTCATGCGCCGCAGCAACTCACGATCAAAGGTGGCCTTACCAGGAATACCGAGATACGGATCCATCTTCGGATCGTTGGAAACTCCTAGCCACGTGTTTGCCGTGACCACTTGAGTTGGATTAAAGCCTGGATTTTCCTGCAACAGATCCCGCAGCGTACGCAGCAGCAAGCCGGCTCCCACCATCAGTATGACGGCAAATGCCAGTTCCGAGACGATTAGAACATCCCGCAATCGGCCGGTCGTAGTGCTGTAACCGGAACCGCGACCGCCTTCACGAATGGCCGAGGAGAGAGCGCCTTTTGCCGAATGAAGCGCTGGAGCAAGTCCAAACACTAAGCCGGTAAGAATGGAAATCAGCAGAGCGAAGGCCAGCACCACCCAGTCGATTCGTACTTCGTTGAACCGGGGAACGTTCGATGGCACAAAGCGCAGAATGAAGCCTAAAGTACCAACCGCGGTTGCGATTCCCGCGGCACCGCCGATAAGCGACAGCAGCATGGACTCGGTCAGCATCTGGCGCACCATGCGGCCGCGGCTCGCCCCCAGCGCTAACCGCACCGCCATCTCTTGTTGTCGCCCCGAAGCGCGCGCCAACAGCAGATTGGCAATGTTCAATGATACGATCAAAACGATCAGGGTTACCGCACCCAGTAACACCAGCAGCATGGGCCGAACATTGCCTACCAAAGTTTCTTGCAAGGGTTGAATCTCAATTGTCCATTGCGCCTGCGGCGGGTAATCGGTGGGAAAGTCGTGGCGCAATTCGTGGGCCATGGCAGTGAGCCGCGCCTGAGCTTGCGCCAGTGTCAGGCCAGGCTTAAGTCGTCCGATTCCAGATCTTAAAACCCGGTTACCACGTATTGGCGGGGGAAAGGGATCTGCGCTGAATCCGCCGGCGCCAAACACTTCCACGTCGCCGGAAACCGTCGGTCCAGGATGGCGAAATCCGCGTGGCAGAACCCCGATAATTGTAATGGGATCATTGTCGAGCAGGAGGGTACGGCCGAGAACATTCGGATCGGCGCCATAGGCACGGCGCCACAGTCCATCGCTGATCACGACCACTGGAGCAAAACCGAGCGCAAAGTCCTGCGGACCAAACAACCGTCCAATTTGCGGGGTCACACCCAGCATGGAAAAGTAGCTGAAACTGCCATTGACCGCCTCGAGACGCTCGGGCTGTTTGGCGCCGGTCAAATTCTCGCTACCCTCGAAGATCGGGGTCACATCTTCAAATACACCCGCTCGCGTCTGCAGGTCATCCAGTTCGGGCTTGGAAAACTTAACGTCCCGCAATCCTACGCCGGGCTCGTTAAAGAAGATTCTTACCAAACGATCGGGATCGCGGTAGGGCAGAGAACGCAGCAACACGGCATTCACGATGCTGAAAATGGCCGTGTTGGCTCCCACGCCCAGAGCCAGCGTCAGGACCGCCACGATCGTGAATGTGGGCTTCTTGACCAGCATGCGCAAACCATAGCGAACATCCTGAAGTAAAGTGCCCATGAAGACGCTCCTCTCGGTCAATATCACAGAATCTTAATTTAGTGTTAACACGCCCTAATAACCTGAATGCAAAACGAACGTCCTGAAGAAAAGCTATCCATCGCAAGGTCCTCCACTCGTGAACAAGTCATCTCTAAGAACAAGCGAGTTACAGATGGCAATCACGAACTCATTCTCAGAATGAGCTCGCGAGTGGCCCTTCAGTCAGCCCAATAAATCATAAAATAACGCAAACCCTCCGTCCAGAGAGGATTAATTTTCACCGTGTGTGCTGACTTTCGATGTCTATCAACTCACGGGGGCTCATTTCCGGACTCACAGCCCGCGACTCGTTGTTGCTGTTCATCGATATATAACGCTGCAAGGTCTCGGCGATGATACGTACATTAGGCCGCCTGAGCATTGTGAAATGATCTCCAGGAACCAAATGGAACTGAATGCCTCCGCCTGACCATTTTGTCCATAACTTGGAGAAACGCTCTGGCGTCTCGGACGCTCGAAAGAAAACAACCGATTGATCACTGGGGTGGAGGGAATAGTTATTCATGGCGAGAGCATTCCGGGTAAACACATTCAGTAATGCAGTCATTTCGGCATGGGCCGTCTTCGGCGCCAGCACACCATAGCTGGTAAGAGTTTCTTGCACCATCTTCCATTGGTCTTGCGCATCCGCCTGGAAAAATTGTTCCACCAAGGGCCGAGGGTCCTTGCCGACCAACCGGCTCATATCCAGAGCGAAACGGGCGAGCATGGATATCTCATCAGCTCTGTCATCAGCTTCCAGGTACCCGGAGGGGGGGGTAGTATCCATGAGCGCCAGCAGGCCCATAGTCTCACCTTCCTTCATCAGCTGTTGCGCCATCTCCCAAGCTACCAGTCCTCCCATTGACCAGCCGCTCAGTAGATAAGGGCCGACTGGCTGGACACTGCGAATTTCCCGGTTGTACAGAGTAGCCATTTGCTCGATGCTTATGTCCGACTCCGGAGAAAAATTTGCGGGAGGCGACTGCAACCCGTAAAAAGGCTGCTCCAGGCCCATCTCTTGTGAAAGTTCCGCATAACTAATCACTTGTCCGCCCACGGCGTGTACGCAGAAGAAGGGGACTCGTGAACCCTGGGATTGAATACTAACCAGGACCTGCGACGACCGCGGCCCTTCGTGCCCGTTCGCCGCCGCGATATGTTTGGCCATTCTGGCCACCGTCGGCGTCGCGAATAGAACGCTAAGGGGCATCTCTATGGCGAATGCCGACCTCACGCGTGATGTTAGCTGCACCGCCAGCAGAGAATGCCCGCCGATTTTAAAAAAGTTGTCGTGAATTCCCACACGATCCCGCCGCAGTACGTCCTGCCACAGCCGGCAAAGAGTTTCTTGTGTGGCATCTTGCGGGCCTACATATTCTTCCTCAGGTATATCCCTATCAGGTTGTGGCAGCGCCTTGCGGTCAATCTTCCCATTGTGGGTCAGCGGTAACTTCTCCAACTCGACATGCGCGCTTGGCACCATATATTCCGGCAACTTACCGAGCATGTGCTCCCGCAGTTCGCTGATCCGCAGCCCTGCTTTCTTGTTCCCGCTGTCGCCCTCCTCGGCCTCCTGGTCGGCCACCACATAAGCCACCAGCCGCTTATCCCCGGGCTCGTCTTCCCGCACCAGCACCACCGCCTGCCGTATTTTCGGATGCTCCACCAAGGCTGCTTCGATCTCCCCCAACTCCACACGGAATCCTCGGATCTTCACTTGATGATCCTTCCGCCCCAAAAACTCGATGTTCCCGTTCTCTAAAAACCTCCCTAAATCCCCCGTCCGGTACATCCGCCCACCGGCCTCCACGCTGTATGGATTCGCCAAAAATTTTCCCGCCGTCAACTCTGCGCGCTTCAAATACCCACGTGCGACCCCTGCTCCTCCGATATAGATCTCTCCGCTTACCCCAACCCCAACCGGATTTAATTCACTATCCAACACATATACCTTTCCATTTCTCAACGGTCTTCCAATGGGCACCATTCCTCCCACCTGCGGTCCTCCGTCATTCTGCGTCGTGTCGTACGTTAGAACGCCAACCGTCGTCTCGGTCGGCCCATAATGATTCAGAACCTGACACCCTGCCCCTCTTTGTTTGACCCGCTGGATCAGATCCCAACTCGACGCCTCTCCGCCCAGTATCAACCACCGCCGCGGCAATAAGCCGCTCCCCTCACTGCTGTTCAATAGCGCCCATAAGTGCGAAGGCACGATCTTCAAATAATCTGCTGGATGCCGAGAGAAATGTTCTTCCAGCTTGCTTGCATCTAATACCCGGCCGGCATCCACCACGTCCAAACAACCTCCATAACAGAGCGCAGGAAAGATCATCGTGTATCCCAAATCCGCGGCATAAGTGGATACCAGGCCCAGTCTCATGCCAGCCTCAATCTGCAGCCTTTCTCCGATTGCCCGGACATAGTTCACCAGCTGACGATGCTCCACCCCCACTCCCTTCGGCCGTCCGGTCGATCCAGAGGTGTAGATCACATATGCCAGTTGCGCCGGTTCTATACTTACCGGAGGATCTTCACTGCTATAGCGGTGCCACTCTTCTGCTTCCATCAGCAGCACTTCCGGGCCTGCAACCTCTCTTATCATCGGCGACAAGCTCCTGCTGGTCAGCACCAGCCTCGCTCCGCTGTCCTCTAGCATGTACTTCAGCCGTTCGCGGGCAGAACCGGAATCCAGCGGCACATACCCTCCTCCCGCCTTCAGAACGGCCAGCAAACCCACGATCATCTCAAAGCCGCGCTCCACACAGATCGCCACCCGCTCATCCGGCTTCACTCCCAACTCCCGGAGATAGTGCGCCAGCCGGTTGGCTCGGGCATTCAGCTCCCCGTAGCTCAGTTCTTCCTCTTCAAACACCACCGCCCTTGCCTGGGGACTCCTGCGCACCTGCTCTTCGAACAACTCATGAATGCACTCGCTCGCCCCGAAGCTGACCGCCGTGTCGTTCCACTCGCGCACCAGTGTGCCGTACTCACTGGCCGAAAGAATGGGTAATTGACTCACGGAAATATCAGGGTTCGAAACAATTCCTTCCAACAAAACGGAAAAGCTCTCCGCCCAGCGCGCAATAGTGTCTGTCTCAAATAATTCGGTGCTGTACTCCCACGATCCCACCAGACCGTCCGGTCCCTCGCCGACCGTTAGCGTCAGGTCAAACTGTGCCGTTTGCCGTTCGATGGCGACGGACTCCATCTGCAGTCCGCCTGATCGCAGTTGCGCTCCGGACTCTCCCACAGCCAGCCGCACAAACTCTTCGGAGTTCCCATGAGTCTTTTGAAAAACGAACATGGTCTGGAAAACAGGGGCCGCTGACGAATCACGCGCGATTCCAAGCTTCTCAATCATCAACGCGAAGGGATAAAGATCATGTGACAAAGCACCCAGCACCCGTTTGCGAACCTGGAAAAGAAGTTCGTTGAACGACTGAGTGTGATCAAACTTCGCCCGTAGCGGTAATACGTTCACAAAATAGCCGGCGACATGAGCCAGTTCTGCGCGCGGTCTTCCCGTCGTTGGAAAGCCAACGACAATGTCGTTTTGCCCACTCAAGCGGTGCAGCAAGGCCTGAAAGGCTGCAAATAAAGTTACAAATAAAGTTGTCTGCCCTTGGACGCTGATCTGCTTCAGTCGGTCACATAAGATCTGATCGATAAAGAATGAATAGGACGAACCGCGAAACGTTTGCACCGGCGGCCGAGGATGATCGGTTGGCAGGTCGAGAGGAGCAAGTTCGCCAGAAAGTTCGTCCTTCCAATAAGACCAAAGCCACTCACCTTCCGGTCCGGCCAGTTGCTTCCGTTGCCAAGCAACAAAGTCGGCATAGCTACAGTCAAAAGTCGGAACCTTTCGATCGACTTCCATTTTTCGTTGTTCGTAAAGCTCTCCCAGTTCTTCGAAAAGCAACATGAGGGACCAGAGATCGCTAACGATGTGATGCACTGCCACATGCATGACATAATCTTTGAGAGCTAGACGATAAACGTGCACCCGAAACAGAGGACCTTCAGCAAGGCGGAATGGTTTGCAATTTTGCGCAAGCAATTCCTGTATCAATTCTGTCTCGCCCCAGCCGGACGCATTGCAATACTCAAAACTAACTTTCGCATTCTCTGCGACGTGCTGCAGGGGTTCTCCGGCGGTCTCGACGATTGTTGTGCGCAAAACTGGGTGGCGATCGACTAAGGCTTGAAAAGCATTCCGCAATGCTTCCACATCGACGGCGGACTTTATCCGAAATGTTCGCGAGATGTTATAAGCGGAACTCTCCGGAGCCATGCAATGCATAAACCAAAGGGCGCGTTGGCCATAGGAGAGGGGATAGGTCACTGCCTGCTCGTTTGCAACTTTCCTCACGGGGGACCGTGTATCTTTTGTCGCACGTCGAATCACTTCCGTAATAGTCGAGTCCCCAAAGAATTCGGACACATCTACCTCGACCTGAAACTCAGTTTGCAGCTTGTGAGCGACCTCGATCGCGGCTACTGAATCTAAGCCATAGGCTGCAAACGACTGGTTCAGGTCGACGCGCTCCTTGTCGATCCCTTTGATGCAAGCTATTTCCGATGCCAACCACGAATCTAGCCCGTAGGGGACGGGTACATCCAACTCGGAGCTGGAGGGTTTGGGCGAAGCCGGTTCGATCTGCTTTCTTTCGTGCCACTCTCTCAGAACATAGAGTTCCCGGTTCAGAAACGCATCTTTACATGCATGGCGCTGTATCTTGCCGCTGGACGTCTTGGGAATGGTGCCTTTTCGTATCAGGACGATTGCGAAGGCCTGCAGTTCATGCCCGGCAACGATGTTACGGGAGATAAGCTTTATAAGAGCGTCGAGTTCGTCAAGGTCCCGCTGAACAATAGATTCTGGGTCTTTGCCTACCGCAACCTCCTGCACAACTACGAGTCGTTCCTCACCTTCAATTTCCACCGAGAAGGCCGCTCCGGAACCCTGCTGTAAGATGGGGTGGCTTTGCTCAACCGTAAGTTCCATATCTTGCGGATAGTAATTCTGGCCTCGAATAATAAGAAGATCTTTCAACCGCCCAGTTATAAATAAGAGGTCTTCTTTCAGAAACCCCAGGTCTCCCGTCCGGAGAAATGGGCCTTCGTCAGTCTCGGGTATCCGCGCGTTGAATGTCTCCTCAGTTTCTTTCGCCTTACGCCAGTATCCCTGCGCGATGCTGGGACCTTGCACCCATATCTCACCTACTTCATCAGTGCTGCATTGCCGTAGCGAATCCGGTGAAACGATTCGCACGGTCTGCTCCACGGGGGGACGACCACATGCCACTAGCGTCTTCTCTTTTTTACGAGATATTGTTGCTCCATTCCCCGACCCTCCATTCTTCCCGTTACCGTTGATGCCATAATTCACGGCAGTCACGCCGTTCGGATCAAGACCTCCACTTACAAACAGAGTAGCTTCAGCCAGGCCATAACATGGAACAAAGGCCTCGCGACGAAAACCACAGTCGGCGAACTGTGCGGCAAATCGGTTCACCGTTTCCAGTCGTACTGGTTCCGCGCCGTTGAACGCCACCCGCCAGGAACTCAAGTCGAGTCCACTTCGGTCCTCAGGGCGGATTTTGCGCATGCAGAGTTCATAGGCGAAGTTAGGCCCGCCGCTGGTCGTAGCCTTATAGCGAGAAATGGCCTGAAGCCAGCGGAGTGGGCGCTGCAGAAAGGCAACCGGCGACATTAAGATGCAAGGCACGCCTGCAAACAAAGGTTGCAGTACATTGCCGATAAGTCCCATGTCGTGATAAAGAGGCAGCCATCCTACGATGACACTGCCAGGCCTCGTGTCGAACGCATTCTGGATCATTCGCTCGTTATGCAGAATGTTCGCGTGACTTACCATCACCCCTTTAGGAGTGGCCGTCGAGCCAGACGTGTACTGTAAGAATGCGATATCTGTGCCACTTACAGCTGGCGGAGTCCACAATTCATCGCCATCGACAGGCAGGGCGTTTGTGTCAATCCACTTCACCTGCTCACCCGCCGATGCCGCGACCACGTCGCGAACCGCGGGAGATCCAGCTCCGGTGGTCAATACTACGGAGGGCTGGGCGTCGGCCACGACCGACTCGACACGAGCATTTCCTTTCTTATTCGCACGAGGTGCGTAAATTGGAACTGCAATCACTCCCGCGCAGAGACAACCAAAAAAAGTAACAATGTAGTCGGATTCTGAAGAATCGAGCAGCAGAGCTCGCTGGCCCACCGCAGACTTTCTCTGCAATTCACCCGCCACTTGGCGCGCTCGGTGGTATAGCTCACCATAGGTGAGCGTGCCTCTCTCCTCTTCCCCATCGGCCAGGAACCGATAAGCGATCTGATCTTTCTGAGTCTCCGCCCTGAGCCGCAGCACGTCAACGATTGTTGCAGTTGCCACCTCGTTCGATGTCGTGGTCGCTTTGCTCAACCTACACCTCCCAACTACTCCAACTTAGGTCTCACTACGGATACGATCATTAACTATCGATCACAATCTGAAAGCTACGTGTTCGATTTGCGAAACAAATCAATTCGAAGAAGGACTGCAATCCAGACTCAGCGAGGTTTCGACGATAACAACCAGGCATCAGGGAACTTTGCATAGATAGTCACCAAAGAATCCATTGGAATACAGTGGAGTCTATTGTGTATGCAGACAGAAGTTAGGTAGCAGAGGTAACGACTGCAATCCTTGCCAGAGGCCGAGGTTCGCTGCGATCGACAAGGAATGATTCGAGTAAGGTACGCAGATAGCGGTATTGAAGATCCTGAATATAATGTCCGGCAGCAGCCATGCGGATACGGGTGTTCTTGACACGCGTGGCAGCGAGTAGCTCAGTAGCGGCAACGTCGCTCGCAATGTGATCATCATTCCCAGTGATGACCATCAACCGATTTGTTAATTTTGCCAGTTTCTGACGAAGCGGGTAAATCGCATCAGAGGCTAGCCTACTTGCGTACCTCGTCAGCGACGGTGTAGTCGACATCGGGCTTGCGATCTCAAAAACTCGCGATCGGTCCGGTAACGACCATACATGCAATCCGCTCTTACCAGGATCTTCGGCACTTGCATTAACTTGGGCGAGCGTGAATTTACACAGAGCGCTCGTCATTTCCGGCTCACGACGCACTACATCCAGCATTCCCAAAATCTTGCGCCCATACACTGTGGCGAGTCTTTCGTCAGAAGTAAAAAATGACGGGGCGAGAAGCACAACGGAATCAACAGCTATCTTCTCGGTAAGTTCTATCGCAGTCAAATGGCCATTGCACCAAGCGAGCACATCGACCTTGTCAAAGCCTTCTTGCTGCACAGCGAGAGCAGCGTCGGCTGCGTCCATTTCCACGGTGGCATTGGTATGCAAACCTCCTACGAAAAGGTCGCTCGCGCGGCTCTCGCACATGAGAATACGAAAGTGATCGGTTTCGTCTGCCAATAAATGTATCCATAAGGCGGCCGGGATACCGCTTGCATTGATCAATACCAAAGGCTGACGCCCGCGACACCTGACGAAATATCTAGCTCCACTCTTTAATTTACGCTCTTCATAATTGTCGCGGAGAACATGCTCGATCGGTTTTTTGGGAGATACCGATGGAGCGAGCGAGACTGCACCGCGCTCAGCTGCCTCCGCATCTGTGGCACTCGCCATGAGTAGCTGCCACACGTCATCGGCCTCGACGGCGGTATCATCAAATGGAATGTTGGCCCGCCGCAGGAATTCCATGCATCGTTCGACAAGAGCTTGCTCCCCTGCGAATTGCTTTTGAGTGCGCGATGAGCCGTACGGTGCAGCTCTGCCGGTCCTCACTGGTTGTTTAGACAAGTATTCCGGATCACGACGAATAATCTCGTCTACCGCGTTCAGCATGAGCGAATTAAATAGTTCACCAGCCATTTACCACCGAGATTTTCCATGATTCGCGGCAATGTTGCATCTTGCCCTGCTTATCGATGAGGATTTCCAAACCACGGCCACGGGTTCCCTGTGTGGATCTGCCTCTGCCGCACCGTCGACAACATCATTTGGAGCTTGATCGACGAGGCTGCAAAGCCTGACAAAGGACTGTGTAATGCTCTCTTCTGGCGCGCCGCGATACCTCAGACGCTGCTGTCGTGTCGAAAGCGTGAAACGTTTCGGGATAATGGTGCAGCTCGACGCGCACCCCGGCTTGTAGCAAGCTTTGTGCGTAGTTAATACCCTCGTCTCGCAGCGCATCGTAATCGGCGGTCATCACGTAAGCCGGCGGAAGGCCGCGAAGGTCACGCGCGCGAGCCGGAGCGGCATATGGCGACACATCCTTGCCGATCCTCTCACCAAGATAATGCGTCCACATATGTTCGGAGTTTCTGCGGTTCCAGCCCTGGATGTCGACAAAGTGGATCATCGAGGGAGTGATCATGCGGTCGTCAATTACAGGGTACAGGAGGAGCTGAAATGCCGGCACGCGAACCCCACGATCACGGGACATAAGGGCCACAGCTGCGGCAAGTGCGCCGCCTGCACTGCTGCCGGCAACGGCAATGCGGGAAACGTCAATGCCGAGTTCGTCGGCTTCAGCAATCGCCCAGAGATATACCGCATAGCAGTCTGTGATTGCCGCGGGGAATGGATACTCAGGTGCAAGACGGTAGTCGGCCGCCACCACCACGGCTTTGGTCTCTTTCGCCATTTCGAGACATCTCGGATGTTCGATCTCAAGATCTCCGAGTACAAAAGCCCCACCGTGGAAATAAATTACCGCAGCAGCGGGGTTGACTAGGTCCCGGGGAACGTACAGCCGAACGCGGACGGTGGACGTGCCATCGGAAGGGCAGATCCGATCAACAACGTCAACCTCTGAATCGGTCAACGTATGAGATCCCAGCATAGTCGATAGCCGAATGAACCGATTCATTTCGGATCGAGCAGCCACCGGATCGCTGTAATCGAGGCGAGGTAGCATGCTCATGACATCCCTGAGCTCACGCTCCATTGAAACTCTCACGAAGGTCATCATCAGGCCTCCGGAAGCGAGCGAACGCATATGCGCCACGAAGACTGGAGATCGCTGGGAGATTTTCTGGCGTGATATCCAGCTGTGAGCCGCGGAGTTTCTCAATGAAAGCCAGGAATGAGATGAGGAGCAGCGAATCGAGGATTCCACTCTCAATCAGATTGGCGTCGGCGTCGAGTGAGGCAGATTCCACTCCGGCCACTTCATAGAAAAAGATCCGAGCCCGATTGATGAATACTTCCTCGGTCAGCTCTTCCATCTATCCAACCCTCCAACAAACTCAACAGTTCTCTTTTCCATTAGGAGTCGGTGAGACCAACGAGTGCCACATCTCCACGACTCGCTGGCGGTCAAGCTTTTCCTGACCGGTGCGTGGCAAAGCCTGTGTAATCTGAATCACGCGCCTAGGCGCGTGATGGGCACCAAGCCGCCGTACTAGCTCGGCTGCTACGACGGCGCAGGTCAGACCAGAATCGGGCAACAATCGGACCAGCAGACCAAAATCTTCGCCTCCAGCGGGAAGATGCAAAGGAACCCCCGCAGCTTCACGAATCCCATCAATCTCAAACGCGGCACTCTCCACTTCATCAAGATAAATCGAATGACCGCCCTTCATGACGACATTCTTTAGCCGCCCCACGATCCAGTACCGACCCTGCTCGTCGCGTCTGAGAAGATCTCCGGTCCGTAGCCAACATCCGTGGAAGGCAGTCCCTGTGGCATGCGTATTGCGATAGTACCCATCGAAGAGCGTCGGACCGGACAACTCAAGTTCCCCTTCGCCAACCCCCTCTACAACTGTTCCGTTTCGATCACGCAGCTGAGCCTTTAGCAACGCCGGGGTACCAATGGTGTTTCGCCCCATTCCGCGCTCATCATACTCACCGAAGAAAGAGGTGCACATGGATTCCGTGAGCCCGTATGCGTTGAGTAGGCCGAGGTTAAATCGGTGCTGAAATTGTTGCTGTGTCGCCTGCGATAACGGCGCACTGCCTGAGATGCAGGTAGGAACTTTGCGCATTCTTTGCGGTGCCACCGCGACTTGGTTCAGAAGTTCGATAAGCGGCGGCACCAGAAAGATCTGTTCGATGTCGTGATCGGCAACCGTCTGCCAGTACCCAGGAGCAGTCCGCAAATTAAGTTCCGGCAACACAACAACGGCAGCGCCGGCGCAGGCGGCCCACATGTAATGTATGATGAGAACGCCGTATCCAGAGATACGCATGCTACAGGCGATGTATTTTGGCGCGGCGCCACGATATCGGACAATCGCTGCCGCCGCCGCATATATTGCCGTTGTCAATCGATCATGCGGTATGGCAATTCCCTTGGGATCTCCAGTACTCCCGGAGGTATAGGCCAGGAGCGCGGCCCCATCCGGCAAATCCGAATGTTCGTCTTTTGAGGAAGAGTCGGTGAGCAACGAAACCGTAAATTCTGGATCTACCGTGATGAACGCATTAGGTCGACTGTGGGCATAAACCGAGCGGCGCACGCTATCACCCCATTTCGGATCGACAAGCAGCGCAGTACCCGCAAGGTGCCAGATTCCGAGTAGCAACGGCAGTGTATCGGGGTGGTCTGCCAACTCAACCGCACAAAGACTCCGTCGACTTATGCCGGCTGCCGCGAGCCGAAGACTCAGTTCTTCGCCCCTGGCAGCGAGCTGAGCCCACGACAACCGGATGCCCACGTAAGGTTCACGCTCGAATATTAAGGCAGGCTCATCTGGGCGCTCGCGTGCGAGCCCTGTATAGATGTCGAGAAGGTTCATCATATTTGCGTATGCGCCTCCTCGCTGTACGGTGGTTCGTCCACAGTAACGGGCGACTCGGTTCGCATGCCATCGCGAGGCTGTCGAGCTTCAAGGAACTCCTAATATCGCTATATGTACTCATTGAGTTCGGCCCAAAATCCGGGTTCATGTTTTGTCATTTGCGACTCCATTCCGAGGGGGTCTCGCGATCATCTGCCGAAATCGGACTGTAGGTATTTCTCGAACCAATGATGGGCGTAAGGTTCGTCGTTGAAGGCGTCGACTTCGATATATCCTTCCTTTCGGTACAGTGCCTGAGCCTCGGCGAGGGTCCGATTAGTTTCAAGATGGAGCACTGTAAGTCCCGCTTCCCGAGCAATGGTCTCAAGCGTATGGAGAACTTTGCGTGCCACACCCCGCCTGCGTGCGTATGAAGCCGTCCACATTCGCTTGATCTCACCCGTTGTTGGATTCTTGCGCTTGAGCACGCCACATCCAACAGGATGGCCATCAAGTCGGGCCACAACAAAGTAACCCCTCGGGGGAACTAGATCCTCGTCGGGAGCAGGATTGCTCTTGATCGGATCGAAACCTGTGTCGAAACGCTCCGCTAGTTCCAGATAATACTGCTCTATGCACCAGCGCGCGTCGGCGCTATCCGGTACGTCCACTTTCACCTCGGCCGTGATCGTTTGGCTCAATTCATCTTCTAGTCCGTGGCACATAGCAGTTCTCGCGATAGGGCAGGCCGCCATGGTCTCGCCAGCGCTCCCGCCAGTGTAACCTCCGCGAACCGCCCCTAGGGCGCCTGAAGGTTCAACGGAAGAGAAAGAGTCTTCTCCGCAATACCCGATTGAATTTAACGCCGAATTCCGTTGTGGATGTAACGAATTGCCAGAGGCGGCTCCGCTGTTCTTTGGTCTAGCTCAATCTGTTTCTATATCAGGATAAAACAAAACTCTTAAGAAGCCACAGCCTCATCTGTGGACCGGAAAACTTCAGCGCAAATCTCGTGCAAGTGGACGTCACTGACTGCTCTCTGGGTGTCTAGCACCTGCTTCACTCTTATGGAGACTTGGTCGAGCTTTTCGCCTTCCACGTGATATCCGAGCTTTTCAAGTTTCGAGCGCAACGCGTTGCGTCCGCTTAGCTTGCCGAGTACCAGAAGGCTTTCGCTGACTCCCACGTCCGAGGGGTCCATGATTTCATAGGTGCGTGGATTTTTGAGCATACCGTCCTGGTGAATCCCCGCCTGGTGCGCGAACGCATTCGCCCCCACAATCGCTTTATTGGGCTGCACAACCATGCCGGTCAAGCCACTCACTAGCTTACTCGTCCGCCAAATCTCCTTCGTGATGATGTTTGTCTCTAAACTGAACAACGGCGCCCGTGTACGCAGTGCCATCACAGTTTCCGCCATGCACGCATTGCCGGCTCGCTCCCCGATGCCGTTGACGGTTGCCTCGATTTGGCGCGCCCCGTTTGCGAGTCCGGCCAGCGTATTCGCGGTGGCCAAACCCAGATCATCGTGGCAATGCACACTCACCGTGACACCGGCAGAAGCAAAGTGGTGATGAAGAAAGCCGATTAATGTGCCGTACTCTTCCGGCATTGCGTATCCGACTGTATCCGGAATGTTGAGGGTTGTGGCGCCGGCTTCTACCGCCGCTTCCAGCACCTGCACTAGAAAATCGCGGTCGCTCCGGGTTGCATCCTCCGGGCTGAACTCAACGTCATGGCAGAGATCGTGAGCGTAGGCGACCGAACTCCGGGCCATCTCTATAACTTCGGGTCGTGTCTTGCGCAACTTGTATTCCAGATGAATATCGCTGGTTGCAAGCACAATATGGATGCGGGGATAGATCGCATCTCTTACACCGCGCCACGCGCTATCGATGTCCGAGCGATTCGCACGCGCCATCGCAGCGATGCCGGGCGGGTCCGCTATCAAGCCATGCTTGTTGTTGCGCTTCGCTTGACCTACGCTTCTTGCGATCTTCTGCACAGCGTTCATATCCCCTGGACTGGAAACTGGAAATCCAGCTTCGATCACGTCGACGCCCAACCTTGCAAGCTGTTCTGCGATTTGCAACTTCGCGTCAGCGGTGAGTGAGGCGCCGGGACTTTGTTCCCCATCGCGCAGCGTGGTATCGAAGATCCGTACGAGCTCAGGTTTGGTGGGTTGCAGGCTGGGGTTTCGGACTGGCAAGTTATCGCTAGTTGCTTTCATCTTCGTCTCCCTGTTACTTGGTGATGCTCAAGCCCTAACCACCGATCGGTTGGTGAGCAATCAGTTTCGTTAGCTCCTCCGCAATCCTGGAGAGCACGAGTTGTTCAGCGCTGTGCAAAAAGAAGTGATTGCCAGCAAAGCGAAAATATCGCACCTCTGCGGTCGTTTGAGTGAGCCAACCATTCAGCCCCGCCTCGGTGCTGAGCTCGTCTTGGTTTCCGAATAAAACCACAATCGGGCACTCTAACGGTTCCTTCTCGACATACTGGTACTGGGCCGATATGGTTAGATCGGCTCGTATCCGCGGAAGCAAAAGATCGCGCAGCGCCGCATTCTCCAACAAAGACTCGGGTATGCCTTTGTAGGCAATCACGGCAGCTACAAACTCATCATCCGGCAGCAACTGCATCCCGGCATCCCGCCACTTGAATTGTGGTGCGTTCCGCCCCGATGCGATCAACATTTCAGGTTGGCGAAGCCCTTGTTCACGCAAGAGTCGTGCAATCTCGAATCCGAGGAGCGCGCCCATGCTATGACCGAAAAATGCGAATCGCTTGTCCAACGGTAGGATTTCGGTAATTAGGCCCGCAATTCCATGCATGTCCGTCAACAGCAACTCATCAAGTCGGTACTCTCGCCCGGGAAGCTGGACAGCCACGAGTTCGATCTCGTCCGGCATCGCTTCATCCCAAGACCGAAAGATCGAAGCTGATGCACCCGCATAGTGAAAGCAAAAGAGGCGGATGTGAACTCGCGCTGTATTCTTGGAGCGAAAGCGGATGAGCCACGGAGAAGCGGACTGTTGCTCGAGTGCTGTCACGCCTGCCTCAATAGTGTCGGCACCAGCGTCAGCCAACCCCATTGGTCGACGCCTGCCCTCTAGAATTCCAAGGAGTATTTCCTGGATTGCTTAGACGCGGTGATCGAAGTGCGCCGGACCACAGAAGATGACGGCATTACCGCCTACTTCGTAAGCCCTCAAGCCTTCAAACACACTGGTTCATAATGCAGCGCATGAAGAAGAACATGGACCTAGGCAAGGTCCCCAAGGCAGCATTCTTCCGTTCATCCAGATGAATGCTCGCATGGGATCGCGTGGTCTCCTTACATCACCCCGTACTTCTTAAAAGCATCAACTACGCTTTGACCGGATTCAATATCTCTGCGGACGTTCCTCTCCAATTGAGTCTTGGCAAGCGCCCGGTTAAGGATCTCCCCTTCCGCCTCGTGTGGAATGACACAGACACCGTCGCCATCGCCAAAGATCAGATCGCCCGGTCTGACCCGCACCTTGTCGATTGTGATCGAACAGCGAAAATCCACTACATTATGGCGGCGCTGCAAACCGTAGGCATGACAACCGTGAGCGAAGGCGGGAAAGTTCAGAGATAATATGCCGTTGCCATCGCGAAGATGTGCATTGATCACAACGCCCGCTGAACCTAACCTTTGTGCCCGCATCACTAGCATGTCCCCCAATCTCGCAGCATGCGTTGGCCCACCGCTAGCGATATATACCTCGTTGGGACGAAGCGCCTCGATTGATTCGAACAACAAACCGAACGGCTTCGCATCGAAACGCACTGGCTCCCCGTATTCGACCGGTAGTTCATCTTGTACCGGCATAGCACGTCCGATCAGCACCATGTCGCTTCGTAAAGGGCGAATATGCGGCGGCAGCATTGGATATCGAAAACCAAGCTGCTCCATCACGTCGCTGATAGGAGGAGTTGAAAGTTCGTTCCGAATCCAGGCAAATAGTTCTTCGTCCGATTTCCACTGCGCCATATCTTCGTCTCTAGACAGAGCAGATTGGTTTACCAAGAAACATATCTAACTCGCAATTGACTGGGGAAGTTCAACCCGGTCCAGCAACCACTTCTCCAGATCGAAAGATAGATCCGCCGCACGCTTAATGTAAGCAGAATGGGCGGAACTGCGTGTCCCGCTCATTCTGCCCGTCACAAAAGGTAAACCAAGCACTTCTCTGCATGTGTTTAGAGTGGCGGTTAAGCGCTCGTTGTCGCAGCGACCTGCATGGGCGGACGCACGCAATTGTGGTGATAGCGGTCTTCTCCCAAAACCAAGACCGTTGAATAGTTGTCCAGCGGCAGTTCTTCCCCAAAGTGATGGAAAGAGTCTTGGCCAGCGTACACCTTCACGTGGGTTGGCACGAAACGGGTCGCCCAGCCGAAGCGTGTCGAGGACTTGGTGGAATTGGGATTGGACCCATGCATACACCGCGAGGTGAAGATGCAGAACTGGCCAGGCTTCATCACCATATGGACCGCCTTCTCCTCGTCTGGCTTCCAAGTTGGATCGAGCTTCAGTTTGTCGTAATCATAGCCATAGAATCCAGCCTTCTCTCCGGTGGAGATCACCTTCTGATTGAAGTTTTCGGGTTCAAAGGGCACATTCCGTTTTTCATCGAAAAACCACGTTCGATGAGTTCCCGGCATGACTTTGAGACAGCCATTTTCCTTTGTTGATTCGCTCATCGCGATCCAAGCTGTCAACTCCCAAGGCTTGCCCTCCTCTGCCGCGGTTGGAACCAGCTTTTCCGTTCCCTCAAATTCGACGAAGCTTTCCGCTTGGTGCCAATCAGTACCTTCGTCTCCCGGGTACTTGGGAAACCACTCGGTACGCCAACTCAAAACGTCAGGTCCAAGGATGCTTGAAATGCGATGAACTACTTTCGGATTGTTGATGATCTGATTTAGCGCTTGCAAATCGAGGTGTCGGTCATAGTTCAATTTGCTCTTCGGGAAAGGTGCGTTATGGGTGTCCAGCAGGTCCATACGTACCTCTTCGAATAGACTTACCATTTCGTCTGGTTGATACAGCGTGAACGGACCCAGATAACCATTCTGGTAAAAGAAACTTGTTTCCGCTTCGGAAAGATAATAGTCGTCCCTCATACAACTCCTCCTTATTTGTAAGTCCAGTTTGTTGTTACTGGCTGATTGTTAACGCCGCTTGGCTCTCCTGGAGCTGAGAGTCAATCTTGGCGGTGATGGCTGCTATTGTGGAGTCAGTTTTGTGGAAGAACATGCGTGCAGGCACAGCTACTCCGGTCTTATTATGGATCTGTGTCAAGACTGCACCCAGATGCAGTGAGTTACCGCCGATGTCAAGAAAGCGAGCGTCGCGGCTCACCCCCCTGACTCCGATTACATCTTCGATGATGTTAGTTACTACAGCTTCAGTGTCCATGTGCGGTCATTACCTCCTCAGCTTCATTTGTCATGCGAACAGTAAGAATGGATGCGAGCGCCTTACGATCTGCCTTGCCCGACGACAGTTTCGGGAAATCGTCGAAAATTGCGAGATAACGAGGCACCATATAACTTGGTAGCTCGTCCAGAAGACGAGCACGAATCCGAATGATCTGCTGATCGACGTCGAGCGCCCCCACTTTGCCGCTCTCATCGAGAAGGATTCCTGCAGCTAAGACTTTTTCCTGATACTTAGACTCGACCAAGACGACCTCGGAGTCGTGCACATTCGGCACACTATTGATGACGCGCCGCACTTCATTCGGGTGTACGCGATAGCCGCCGATGTTTACTTCATTATCTCTCCGCCCAAGGTAGAAGAGACTACCATCCTCCTGATAAATACAGACATCACCACTGCGATAGCAGCGTATGCCGTCCAGATACCTCACAGCAGCCTCCGTCTCCGCCGCCAAGTTCCAGTAGCCCCTCATTACCTGCGTACCACCGATGTACAGTTCGCCAGGCACATTCCTTTGCGTGATTCGCTCGCCTTCGCTGCCGACGAGGAAAGTGTGCACATGTTTGAGCGGACTCCCGATGGGGTAAAGCTCTTGTCGGCCAGGCTCAAGGTTTCTAATCGTGTACGCGGTTGAGGCGCATGTGACTTCGGTTGGACCGTAGGCATTGATCACTTTAACGCCAGTCCCTGCCCGCAACCATCGCTGAACAGTGTCGACATTCGGGATATCTGTTCCAGTTAGTACGGTCTGGAGGTGCGGCAGAGGGGTAGTACCGAATTCGGAGGCCTGTGCAATGAGTCCAAGCATCAAGCCCCAAGCGGAAAAATGGGTTACATTGTTAGTTGCTATCGTCTGAAACAACAGATCAGGGACCACAATGTCGTCGTGGACATGCAGACGAGCACCCTGGGCAAGTGGGAACAACATATCCATGAGAAAAACGTCGAAATGCAGCGGCGAGAAACTGGCGCAAACCGATTCCGCACGGACGTCGTAAACTTCTTCAGTTCCCTCGAAAAAATCGACGATGCTGCGATGGTCGATCAAGACACCCTTGGGCCGTCCAGTCGATCCGGATGTGTAGATGCAGTACGCCGGCAAGTCCAGAAGCCAGCCTGGTGAACTTACGTCGGGGGCGGGGACGTAATCCGTTGCTGCGCTCACCTGTAGAATACGCTCTAAGTCTTCCTTCAGAAGTAAGCTGGCCTGCGGGGAGAGATATGCTCCGACAGTTTCGCGCAGATCTTCCTCTGTTATGACGGCGGCAGGTGCTATGTCATTCAAGATGTATTGCAGTCGAGCTGCGGGCATGCGGGGATCAAGCGGAACGTGGATGCACCCCGCCTTAAAGGTGCCTAGAATTGCAGCCACCATGATGGCTCGTCGGTTCGCCACTACTACAACGCGGCTCCCAGTCTTACAGCCAATTGCCTGCAAGTGCATTGCTAGGCTGGTGCTGAAGCGGTCCAAGGCACCATAATTAATGCTGACCTCGCTGTCACAGACGGCAAATTGGTTCGGTTTGGCGAGAGCGTGGCTTCTAATGTCTTCGAGAAGGTGTTGACGCATGGGCTTGGTCTCTTTGCGCTTCTGAGGCACGCCGCACGATACGGGTTTCGCAAAAACAACTTACTAACTTGATTCTTTTAAGTGATTGGCACAATCCCGACTGTATTTAGTATCCATATAGCGAGCCCGATGAAGTGATGCATATACATCCGTTAGCAACCTCAGGCGTTCCGCACCCCACCGTAGCAACTCCACTCTTAGCTCTTAGGTACGGGTGAATGAGCCTTCGCTGCCCCGCCGGCCGAACGCATTCGATTCGATTTCTAAACGGTCGGAATGATCGGGTTTCGAGCGAACAATCCTCATACCGCTGTGGGTACTCTTAACTCTTTTGGCGTTGGCCGACCGCGAAAAGCCCGATTCCCAACCAACTCCGGGGCGAATGGCTCTAATAGAGCAGCCAAACTTAGAAGCTGTCTTGATCGCTGAACATCATAGGGAGTTTCCTTGGGCAACAATCATTTGCAGGAGGCGGTTCACGTGATTCATGGTGGATTTGATGTCGAATTGCGTCTATACCCCGACCGGCTGCTCGCTGCGCACCGGCACCGGAGTGAGCCAGCCGTGGCGGTCGCTCTTCTCGCCGCGCACGATGGCGTAGAACTCCTTCTGGATCGCCTTGGTGATGGGGCCAATCGCGCCCTTGCCCACATCGATCTTGTCCACGGAACGGATCGGCTTGACTTCTGCTGCCGTCCCGGTGAAGAAGGCTTCGTCGGCGATGTAGAGCATCTCACGCGGAATCACCTGCTCGACAATCGTAATGCCGAGGTCGCGCGCAATCTGCAGGATCGAATCGCGGGTTATGCCGGGAAGAACCGAGTTGCCCAGCGGGGCCGTGATCAGCTTCTCGCGATGCACGATGAACACATTCTCGCCCGAGCCCTCGCTCACAAAGCCGTTGATGTCGAGTGCAATGCCCTCGGCAAAGCCGTTGACGATGGCTTCCATCTTGATGAGCTGCGAGTTCATGTAGTTGGCGCCCGACTTAGCCATGGCCGGCAGCGTGTTCGGCGCAATCCGCGTCCAGGACGAGACGCAAACGTCGCAGCCTTCGCTGTCGCCGCCCAGATATTTTCCCCACGGATAGTTAATGATGTAAACCTCGGTGGGCGAGTTAAATGGACTCACTCCCGCCTCGCCGTAGCCGCGGAGAATGATGGGTCGCACATAGCACGGCCACATGCCGTTGCTGGCGACGGTTTCCAGCATTGCCTTCACCAGTTGGTCGCGGGTGTAATCGACGTCGGTGCGATACACTTTGGCCGAATCGAGTAACCGTTGTATGTGCTCGGTGGCGCGGAAAATCGCAGGTCCCGCGGGTGGCGCATAGCACCGGATCCCCTCAAACACGGAGGAGCCATAGTGCACCACGTGCGACATCACGTGAATCGTGGCATCATCCCAGGGAATAAGCTTGCCGTTGTGCCAGATAAATTCCGATTTCTCGATCGCCATAAGGACTCCTTCAGCTGCGGTCTCTGTCCGGTCACCAAAGTTTTGTAACGAGGCTGAACCTTCCTCCGGCATCGCAGCGGGGCCAGTCTGCGCGGAAAGATCTACAAATATCAATATAAGTCCGAGCGAATCAATACCGATCTGCCCCAAGCGGATATCATCGCTTAAGCCACAGGAACAATCCGTCATGATAGCTCGCGCCTTGATGGCCTTAAGGACATGGCTACGCTGCTAACTCGGTTCCAACCTTCACCATCGGTACAAGCGATGGTTGTATCCAATCGAGGTTGACTTCCACCTCCGAGGATCTCTGTAACACGTGAACTGAGACTACTAACCGAAACTGGCCTTTATATCGGGCTAAGATACCTTCAACACCTCTCAAAGGCCCTGATACCACTCGTACGCGCTACCCAACGTTGAGGTACGCGCAAGAATTAACGGTTAGATTGGAAGTGAGAATCCTTCGAATGTTCTCAATTTCGATTTCGCTCACAACTGCGGGACCGGACCCGCACCCCACAATCCTCACAATTCCCGGCGTTGTGACAATAGGCCCCTCGAGCATTAGGATTAAATCTACAGAAAATGTATCCAGGATACAGCGGCCGCAACTCCTCTCTGCGCAGTTGGTTCTCGCAATGACGCATGGGCAGACGTGGATGACACAGCGGCAAGAACTCTTCGTAACCCTTGTTCCTGAGTATTGTAGCGGCTATATGTTCGTGCTTGGATTTGGTCTGCAGCGCGTACCAACAAGAGCCTAACTTAAAGAGATCCATCTTACACCTACGGCGCACCTGTGATTGGACGAAAGTTCGCCTCTCCGCTTGCTCGACGTATCCTGAGAAGAAATTCAGTGAGACAATTCCGGCTTGCCGGGAGGGAACAATCAGATTACCCAGGACAGGCTGCCGCCATAATACCCGGCATTAGTCGTTATTGCTTTTCCAATATGAACGCGTGGAGAAATTATCAATTATTAGTCGAGTTTGTCAATATGAACGTGTGGAGAAATTATCAATTATTAGTCGAGTTTGTCAATATGAAAGTTGGAAAAAGGTATCAATTATTAGTGGAGAACACTATCTTCCAGCTTCCTGCCACAAAACAACGCTTCGTCGGATCATGTAAGCGACGAGTGCTTCCAATCCAACATTACACCTTCTCCGCGCCGACGCATCACGATTGTGATGGCTGTTACAAAACTGGAACGCATCATTTAAACGAATACAGTTACACCCGTCTGGCAGCAACTTCGGTGGCAATTACATTTCGGAAAACAGAACATAACCTTCATCGACAAAAAGCTAAACTAATTGAGGAGGGCGCAGTATCCCCTCTAGCGAGAGGAGTTTGTTTCACGTGACGGTCTCCCCAGAAGAAACTCCGGCGGGTGTAGCAACCGCGATTTGTCTCAACAAAGGGGTTCAACCCCATTCGAGCTGTAGACGATTCTGTAGCGGTTAGAGCACCAGCGCTCAACGAGGATCAATCGAGCGTTCGTGCCTAGCCCCAATACATTCATCATCAATCACTTGCGGTCTACAGAATTCAAGAGCATTCAATAAACGCCGGAATCGGGGGCGCGAACCTTGAGTTTCAAGAAGGAGTAGTGATGCTCGGAGTGGATAGAAAATCTCTAGTCCGGCAGTTATGACCGAACGTCAACCCATAGGTCGACAATTGAGTGTCAGCGTAATGGCAAACGGTAGCTTTGTGCGAGACTGGTCTCAAGTTGTAGGCGTGGTGGGGCACATCAAGTTGCATACTTTGATGGCCGAGGTGCGACCGCAGATATATATGCCCTTTCTACAGACCATGCCGCCGCGATTGCAAATGACTTATCCTGTGCGGAGACACCGCCAAGCGACCTTCCACCAAGGGAGAGGTCTCGAACTCCGCCTGCAGCTCCGTACCACGAAATAGTAGCCGGAGCACAGGCACGGTCATGTAAGTCGCAACAATAGCCATGATCACAAAGACGAAAAATACCGGTTTTGGGATAATGCCAAGGTCATAGCCGGTGTTTAACACGACTAACTCCATTAGCCCACGTGTGTTCATCAGGGTACCAACAGCAAGTGCCTCGCGCCAGGCAAGTCTGTTAAGTTTGGCCGCGACTGAGCACCCTCCGAGTTTGCCGACCGTTGCCACTAGAATCACAACCACACCGGCTATCAACGCTGGGCGACCGCTTATTGATCCGATGTCAGTGCGCAAGCCGGTGTAGGTAAAGAAAACTGGCAGGAAAAAGACCGTAACAAAATCACGCATGCGATTGTTTACGGCCGCGCGAAACTCAGATTGGTCATGAAGAATACCGCCCATTACAAATGCGCCGAAAACCGAGAATATCCCAATGGCGCTGGTGATCATAGCGGAGGCCAGAAACAAAACTATCAATTGGGCCAGCGCATTGGAGGAGAGTTCGCCGCCAGAGTCGCGCATGACCCGGCGTGTCCACCGCAGCAGCAACGGGCGGACGACAAAAATCATTATTAGAACATAAATCACCACTTCCGCTGCCGAGAGCAGTAACCGACTAGGATGGAACTGAGCGACCGCGACTGCGGAAATGACTGCCAGAAGCAGCCACCCGACCGCATCGTCCATAGCTGCAGATGCCATTGTAAGCACGCCCAGCTTGGTCTTATTCATGTTGAACTCGATCAAGATGCGGCCCAGCACAGGCATGGCTGTAATGCTGAGGGCAGTCGCAACAAACAGAGTGAACCCTCCCTTATCAACGTGAAGATTCATTTGAGAATGCATCCATCTCCCAAGCGGAATTCCCAGCGAAAACGGCAGAATGATGCCGGCAGCAGAGATGAAAAACGCCGTGCGTGTAGAACCAGCAAGACGGGCAAAGTCGAACTCCAAGCCGATTAAAAACATTATGAAAATGAGTCCGACTTCACTAATAACGCTGAGCTGTGGACCCGTGGTTGGATCAAATAGAATCCTCTGGATGTGAGGAAACAACTTACCAAAAACAGATGGCCCAAGAACCAAGCCCGCGGCAATTTCTCCACAGACTTGAGGTTGGCCAATGCGTTTAAACAGGGCACCAGACGCGCGCGCGCATCCCACTATCAGAATGAGTTGAATAATAATTCCCATTGCTCAAGTTAGTAAGACAAAACACATTCTTAATGGTTGGTGGATTCAACCACAGTTAGTAGCTGTTGTCAATTTAATGCTTTCCATTGTTCTGGAAACCGAACAAGGAATTGTAGTCGCACCTGCGACGTAGTACCGCAACCTTTTCACCATCAACTAATTACTCAATAGGTAGCCGACGGAGCGAATTATCGAGGAGGTGGCATTTAGATATGAATTCTGCTCTGATTTTGTAACGCACCGGGAATTACTCGCACCAACTCGTACATTGCGAAACGATGGCCAGCTTGAACAAATCGGGAAAAACGGCGGTTGCCGAGATGGACGGCATCATCGCGATTCTGGCCGGCGAGAGCACGCGGCCAAATTCGGCGTCTAATCTGCAACAAAAGTCAATTCGAGATGGCCGACCCCTGCTTTGTGATCGCATTGCGAGATACGCGCTGTTCTCTGGCAATATTGGTTTACGACGATGTCCGAAAAGCGAGCTACAGGTCTTTGGTGGCACCGTCAATTCTTAGGACTCTATGCGCCGACGATCGCAAGCGATCCAGATGGCACTATTCGTGGCATCGAAGATCCGACGGTTGGCCCGCGCGAGTGAATGCTGGGGCGATCATGGCGACTTCCGTCTTCAGCGGACCCCGCGCAACCTCGACAACGCCGTCTTCGCGGCATGATAACCGCACATGCCATGCACGCCTCCACCTGGTGGAGTGGACGCGGAGCAAATATAGATATCGTGTGCCGATGTGACGTAGCGGCGCCATGTCGGGCGAAACAGAAACTGACGAATGTCCATCGTCCCACCTCCGATATCGCCTCCTACGAGGTTAGCGTCCATGCTCTCAAGGTCGGCGGGAGAAAACACACACCGCCCCAAAATGCAGTCGTGGAAGCCGGGAGCGAAGCGCTCGATCTGATCTTCTATCTTGTCAAGCATGTTTACTCTGGACCCATTCGGCACATGACAGTAAGCCCAAGCCGTATGTTTGCCTTTTGGAGCCCTTGAACTATCGAAAAGACTGGGCTGGGCCAGCAGAACGAAAGGACGATCGACGTGCTGTCCGATTCGGACCGCCTTTTCCGAAGCGGCAATCTCCTCAAAGCTTCCGCCCAGATGCACCGTCGCTGCTCGCAAGCAATCAGGAGCTTTCCAGGGAATGGGCGCCTCCAGTGCGTAATCCACTTTGAAGACGCCGGCTCCGTATCGGTACCTTTCAAGTCGTCGTTTGTATGTGTCAGATAATCTTTGCCCACCAACCTTGACTAGCTGCCGCGGAGTCAGGTCACAGACAAGCAGGTCATAGTTCGGAAATACGTTCGCCAATACCGCTAAACTCTGGACCGGCGTTGAAGTGCTTACCTTGCCTCCGAGAGTCGAGAGAAACCCGCACAATGCATTTGTGAGTGACTGTGCACCGCCGCGAGGAATGGGCCAACCTACGGCATGTGCCGGCACGGCCATCATAATCGCGAACGCCGCGCTCAACGGTTCGTCCAGGCTGAGGAAAGAATGGGCGGCCAAGCCCGCAAATAGTGCCTTGGTTCGTTGGCTGCGAAACCGGCGAGCGACTGATCGGGCCGACCGTAGCGCGACCATTCCGAAACGCGCCATCAGCCATGGATGTCGGGGGAGGAAGGAAACGGGGCGCAGTATCTCTGGAGCAAGTTCACTCCAGCGCTCGACGAACGGACGCATGAGCTTGTCCCACGCAGGCCCGTCGATTCCAAGGGAAGCCTTGGTTACATCCAGGTCACGCTCCAATATCACCGCCGTGCCGTCATCGAGAGGATGTGCCAAAGCAGCCGGCGAGTGAATCCATTCCAAGCCGTGATTGGCCAGTGGCAATGACGAGAAGAATGGCGACCCTACGCCGAGCGGATACACTGCCGATCCAAAATCATGCCAATAGCCCGGCAGAGTCAGTTCCAGCGTGCGCGCGGCTCCGCCCGGTGTCGACTCCGCTTCGAGCACGTCCACTTGCAGCCCAGCCTGGGCCAGAACGATGGCCGCTGCCAGTCCATTCGGACCGGCACCGATTACGCATGCTTTACGGCTCATCGTGAATCACCTGAACGCCACCTTCCACACAACTATCCTGCCCCTAGCATAGGTTACTACTGCGGCACGGCGATTCAAGCAATCTGAGGCGAAAATTATCCTTCGTCCACGGGTTAGTATTGAGAAACGGGCTTCTAGGAAGCGCCGAAAGCGGTTCCCAAGCTGCCGACAAAGTCAACTCGCCATGGCCGAATTGTGATCGCATTGCATTCGCCTACAGCGTGTCTCGAAACCGGACTGCGCAAGCACCCTCCGGAGAAAAGGTCGGACGGTCACCTCGTTGCCGACGAGCAGCTCGTTCTCTGCAGTCCGGTTTGTCTGGGAACAATCGCGAGACACGGGCATTTTTCGTATATTTCGGAACCAGAAGGGCCGACTTTCTCTACACTTCAGACTGCATGGCGGAGAAAGTGTGATTCGAACTCGCATTACCGTTTTGAATCCCGCAACCCCCAACGTTTGCGTAACTTGCCGGCGGTGCAGCACTTAACCAGAGAATCAACGGGCAGTGACTGGCCGCTAGGTCGATAAAGAACAGTCCGCCTTTTCGTCCGCTCATTAAGGCGAACGGCATAGATAGTGTGGCTGAAAGGGGGTCGCCTTCGTGCTCTACCCATTGGGTCTAAATTTTCGTGCGTATGACTACTTGCCTGGCTGTACAATCCAAAGCGACAGTGACTGGCGGAAGTAGACTCCAATTCTATAATAATGATGTTGCGCGCCACTTCCTCGTAGAGTACGATCCTGCATCATATTTGGTTACTAAGTCACCCGATTTATTTACTAAGTCGGCCGATCCACCAGAAACTTATTCCGGCCAGAGCTTCGATGTAGAGATGCTCGAGTCGCACATTCCGTAGCGGAGCAGTATATGAACCGCAAGCCTGTAGCTCTGATCAGCATGCCGTCGCAGTCGGCAGGCATCCCTTCGATTCAATTGGCGCTGTTGAAACCCATGCTCGAGAGGGCTGGTATCCCTGTCCAGTCGTTCTCGCTTTTTATGTACCTGGGAACTCAAATTGGTTGGCCTCTCAGCGAAACCCTCGCCGAAGTGTGGCCTAGCCTTGCAGGGGAATGGGTCTGGTCAAAAGCGGCCTTCGGTGAGCAAGCCTGTCCCGATGTCGAAGAGTACTTTCTCGCGTACAGTGAGGCATTCACGGCCATGTGCAAGGCCGCGGGCTGCACGCTGGAGGATTTGCGGCGCTTTCGCAACGAAGGAGCACAATCATTTATTGATTTCTGTGTGGACAGCACCGACTGGAGCCGTTTTAGCCTGATCGGATTCACGGTGGTCTATCAACAGTTGCTCTCCACGCTGGCATTGGCGCGCTCCCTCAAGAAGCGGTATCCGCAGGTCCCTATCATCGTGGGCGGCGGCGCCATGGAAGATGATATCGCCGACGAGATTATGAAAGGCTGTCCGCAGATTGATTACGTTCACTGCGGTGACTCTGAGATCTCATTTCCGCAGATGGTCGAACGCCTGTACCACGGCCAAGGCATGGAAGGATTGCGGGGAATCATGTGGCGCGATGTTCAGGGCAAAGTTAACTACGCCGGACGAGCGCCCAATTTTCAGGTAATGAACGAAACCCCGGTGCCGGATTTTGACGAGTTCTACTATGCGCGCGAGGCAAGCGGATATGCATCATGGGGGCGAGCCCGTCCCGTGCAACTGCCGTTCGAGACATCCCGTGGTTGCTGGTGGGGCGAGAAGAATCACTGTACTTTCTGCGGTCTCAACCGCTCCGGCATGGAATTCCGCGCGAAAAGCGTCGACAATGTCGTTGAGCAGCTGGAGGCGCTCTCCAGCCGTTACCGCTGTTTTGACTTCTTCGCCATCGACAACATCATGTCCCCGAAATACACGGAAGAGCTTTTCAGCCGGTTGTCCGATGCGAACAGTGACATCTCCATGCATTACGAGATCCGGCCCAACTTTTCCCGCACGCAACTGGTTCGCATGAGGCGCGGCGGATTGCACTCCGTATTGCCCGGCGTCGAGAGTTTCTCCACCAATATCCTCAAGAGCATGAGGAAATTTACTACCGGAATGCGGAACATCGAATTAGTGAAATGGTGCACTTATTACCGCATTAACGTGACCTATAACATCCTGTGCCGGTTCCCGGGCGAGACCGCCGAAGACTACCGTACACAATGCGAAGTAATGGCAAAAATTCCTCATCTGCAGCCGCCTTACGCGGCAGTCATGGCCCGGGCCGACCGCGGTTCTCCCATGTTCACCGATCCTGCCTCTCAGTCGATCTCCCGGCTTATACCTCTCAGGTGTTATCAATACATCTTTCCGCGAGAAAAGTTCGACCTGTCGCGAATCTCTTATTTCTTCG
>Ga0302231_10000393_pt1 | contig 34446 bp, 33 predicted proteins | sample II_Palsa_N2_2_FD_193522 | JGI IMG/M metagenome (GOLD analysis project Ga0302231, IMG submission 193522) | Peat permafrost microbial communities from Stordalen Mire near Abisko, Sweden - II_Palsa_N2_2 | ecosystem: Environmental > Terrestrial > Soil > Palsa > Peat permafrost | place: Sweden...
TGAACAGCGATCCTCCGAATGTCGACGGGGCACGAGAAACGACGCAACGCACAATTCGCGATGGACATCGTGCCACAGACGTAATCACTCGACTGCGAACGCTCTACAGCACGAAACAGATCAACATCGAATCGGTGGACATGAATGAGGCCACTCGAGAGGTGGTCGCACTCCTGCTGGGCGAGTTACAGAAAGACGGAGTGTCTTTGCAGCTTCAACTCAGTGAAAATCTACCCCGCGTCATGGGAGATCGCGTTCAACTACAACAGGTCATTCTCAACCTGCTTCGCAATGCATCAGACGCCATGACAATAGTGGATGACAGGCCAAGACAATTGATCATCCATACGGACGCGGATGGAGATCTTGTTCGCGTTTCGATACAGGATTCCGGAGTCGGCTTTGATCCCGAAATGAAGCACCGGCTTTTTCAGTCATTCTTTACGACCAAAGAAGAAGGAATGGGTATAGGTCTCTCCGTGAGTCGCTCGATTGTCGAGGCGCATCATGGCCAACTATGGGCGGCCAGAAACGACGGCCCGGGCTCTACATTTGCCTTCTCAATTCCCTGCTGCCACGACTCTCAGTAGCCGCGTTGATTTTCAAGCTGGGTTCACTCGCGGAATGAAACCCGGGCTGCCAGTATTCACAACGTCATTGAGCCTCTGCCTGATCTGGATGTGATTAATCTCCTCCAGCGCCTCTCGTGGAAGCGCGGAGATGTTGAAATTCTCTTTCGCGCGGTCCGCTGTCCGGGGAGTCGTAAGCAAGGCGGTGCCGCGTTGTACCGCCCAAGCCAACAACACCTGTGCAGGCGTCTTTCCGACCCGCGTCGCGATCGCGGTGATCACTGGATCTTCGAGCGGTCCAGGTCTCGCTCCATGGCCCAGGGGCGCAAAAGCCAGGAGCACAATATCCTTCTCTTTACAGAATTCTAGAAGCTCCGTCTCGGGAAGATACGGATGCGCTTCAACCTGAATCACGGCCGGCTTTATTCTCGCCGCTTCATAAACAGGCAATAGTTTCTTCAACGTGATGTCAGACAATCCGCAAGTTGGCAGGGCCCCATTTCCGGACGCTGATCAACTTGGCGAGCGTCGGAACCCATTCCTAACTGGTGTCGTGCGAATCGTGATTTCAATGGCCAACAAGGGCTGAATTTATCTTCGGCCCGGAATCGCGGAGGGCAGGTTCATGTGAAAAGTAGCACCGCGTCCGGAAGTACCGACTGCCCACAAGCGCCCGCCATGCGACTCAATAATCGACCGACTTATGCGGAGCCCCATTCCAGTGCCGTGGGGCTTGGTCGTAAAGAACGGGTCGAATATCTGTTCCGCGAGGTGCGGCGGAAGTCCTATGCCGGTATCACTCACCGATACAAGAAGCTGCTCATTCTCAGCTCGCTGTGACTTGATGACCAGCTCTCGTAATCCATCAACGTCCTTCATCGCTTCGATGCTGTTGACGATTAAATTCATCGCCACTTGCTGCAATTGCACGCGATCTCCGACGATCGGAGGAAGATCGGTTGCCAGGTCCGTCCGGACCGTTATGTGGTGTCGCACTGCCTCCCCTCGCATCAGGGCGACAGTTTCTCGATTGATCTCATTTATGTCAAGAACCTCTCGATCCAGGGCGCGCTTCTGGAATTGTGAACGGATCCTGCCGAGGATCTTCGCCGCACGCTGTCCGTCTCTAACAATTCTGGTCACAGCCTCGCGTACTTCGTCGAGGTCGGGGCTATCACGCCCGAGCTTTCGAAGTGAAACGTTTGCGTTGGTGATGACACCACTGATCGGTTGACTGACTTCATGCGCCAGGGATGCCGTCAACTCTCCCATGGTCGTCGCCCGGTTGATGCGCGCGAGATCGCCCAGCGCCTGTCGTAACGCCTCTTCGGCGCGCTTTTGGTCGTCTATGTCGGTAGTCGTGCCGACAAATTTCAGAACTTTTCCATCGGGATCGTGCAAGACCACAGCTTGCTGCAGGTGCCAGCGATAGGTCCCGTCCTTAGCGCGGAGAGATCGGGTTTCGATCGCAAAACCACGTCCCGAATTCACTCCCTCCCACAAGGTCCTGGCTGCCATCTCCCGATCCTCAGGGTGGACCGCGGTCATCCAGGCTTCGGGATGCGATCGGACGAAGTCGAGAGTTTGACCGGAGAATTGAAGCCAACCTTGATTCACGAAATCCGGTATTCCATCAGGGCTCAGCGTCCAAGCAGACACTGGCAGATGCTGGAGCAGACCAACTTGGAGTTGCAGATCGGTATAGAGCGCGGCGTTCTCCAGCGAGATAGCCGCTTGCGAAGCCAGCAACTGCAGTACCGTCACCCGGCTCGGCGTGAAGACACGCGCTGCCAGGTTGTTCTCGAGATAAAGTGCGCCAACCAGTTTCTTCTGTTTGATGATTGGCAGACACAGTACTGACTTGGAGTGGTTCCGCCCGATATATTCGTCCTTGGAATAGATGGTGTTCGTCGAAGCATCCTCCAGGAGGATGCTCTCCTGCGTCCGGATCACGTACTGCAGCACCGATTGAGGCAGGAGATCCGACGTAACAGGCGCCGGCCCAACCGCTATCTCGATCTTCCCGGGGACTGTGATGGCCTCGGCTTCAACGCGCGGTTCACCGTCCCGAACCAGGATCAACAAACCCCGCTCGGCACCTGCATGCTCTAGGGCGGTGCGCATGAGTGTATGGATCAGTTTTTCTTCCTCGATCTCACCAGACACTGCCTCCGAAAGACGAATGACCGTCGCAAGGTCAAGTTGTTCGACGGACACGAGAATGGTGCCACTATCGGGGGAAGTCTTCTCTGCCTTGATCTCTGGATAGCATTTTTCTAACTGCCCTACCTTCCCTTCCGCGCCCCAGCGTAAGTAGCAGTCCCGAGCATCGCGCAAATAGACGTGCGCAATTTTCGGAAGACCTCGTGCGGAATAAAACTGCGCCGCACGTTCGTTGGCGACCGCCTCACAATGCGTCAAACTGTTATCCCGCGCCGATCGGATCGCGGCTTCGTAGAGATGTTCAGCGTCGAGCATCCGGCCTTCAATGCGCGCGATTTCCGCGCCGACGAGCGTGGTTCGAGTTTCGAAATTTGCAGGACAATGACGAGCCCATATCTCTAGCTGGCGGTGGTGGACATTCAGAGCGGAAAAATGATTCTGCCCCTCTTCGCCGGAAGCGGTGTCCCAAGCGGCAGCATTCGCCAGAGCGGCGTAGAAGCGGAAATCGCCTGTCTCCACCTGAGACGGTGCCGACCAAAGCAACGGATACGCTCTTCGGGATGCCTCCACAGCCGATGCGTTGTCTCCCGCAAAAAATCTGGCCTGCAGCTTGCGCGTCCAATAGAAAAATTCGGACAGGATCAGCAACGGATTACTTGCAAGTCGCTGTTCGGTGTCCGTTTCGTTGTAGTCGTCCGTGTCGAAACATCCAAAGACAGGGGTCAGGCCGCGGAGTGTACGTATGAGACCCAATTGAGCCCTGTTATTCTCAACCACCAGTCCAAAGCCAGCTTTCGTGACGAAGCTAAGGCCCTTCTCGGCCTCCGCTTGCACCTCCGAAAGAGGGTCACCCACAGCCAGATAATTGGTGATCAGTGAATGCCAGCTATAGGCGGAAAACGTGAGGTCCCCTGTTCGATACGCAACATCGAATGCACGGCAGATCAACTCACGACCCTTCAACGCGTGCTTAGCCCAGGGCGTAAGAGTGCCAAACGAGGTGTAGGTTCTCGCCTGGTAGCGAATCAGGTTGCGCTTTTCGACGAGGTCGTAGCCCAACTGGCCGAATCGAAATCCATCGGTGTAATTATTGAAGCGCGGTCCAGCGAACATCCCAAACCAGACGAAACCGAAACACGAAGCATCGCAGTTACCGTGCTCGAGACAAAGACTCACCATCCGGAAAACGACGAGTGTGGAGAGGTTCTCATCGAAAAACATAGCCGGATGGACGATTTCAGTAAACACGTCGAGCATGTCGAGAACTTCGGGATCATCGAGTGGGGGCAAGTCGATAAGGTCCTCGATCTGACGGTTCCCTACCAGTGACCAGACTCGGCTGTATTCCTGAAGGACATCATCGCGTGATGGATGACTCGACCAGTCGGTTCCGTTACGGCGGAGGTAATCCAGAAACACCTCGATGGCTCGATCGCTACGATCCAAGGTCGTATAAAGAGTGACCTGCAATCGCGTCACAATCGCAGAATCGTGATGGCTCCTGGCACGCAGCGCCAAGGTGGACAGACGCCCTTCGGCTGCCACCATATCCGCAGTCATCAGTTCGCACTCGGCGATGAGAGACTCAATCGAGAAGATAACGTCGTAGCCATCGTCCCAAGCCTCCTGACGCAGCAAGGAGCGTCCAGCGTGAAGGTATTTCAGCGCCGACGCGTACGCCGCCGAGGCCTTCGCGCGTTTGCCCGCGATCAAATTGAGTTCAGCTACTCGCTCACGTTCTCCGGCTTCAGTAATGAGCCGCGAGCCACGGTTGAGTTGATTGACAATGTCGAATATCGCTTCTTCCAGTCGCTCTTGCGGAGTGTTTTCCGTAAGGATTCTGCCAATGCGCAGATGGGTTTGCGCGCGCTGTTGATCCGGAATCAAAAAGTAGGCTGCTTCCCGGACGCGGTCATGAAGGAAGCGATAGGAATTCTCGGAACGTAAGATGAGGCCAGCGCGCACCGCTTCCCAGAGCCGTTCGTGCAAGTCTCCGCGTGAGTCGTCAAACACAGTACGAAGCAGCTCGAACTCGGCACTGTTTCCGATGCAGGCGAGTTGCTTCAAGGACTCCTGCGTCCCGTTGGGAAATCGGCTCAGCTTGCCAACCATCAGGTCCACCACGTTAGCCGCATAGCCCTTTGCGTGGATGCGATCAACGTCCCACCGCCAAATTGCGGCGCCTGGTTCAAACCTCAGCAAACCTTCCGCCTCCAGCTCTGTCATGAACTGGATCGTGAAGAAAGGATTGCCTCCTGTCTTCTCATAGATTAATCGCGCCAGAAGGCCGGCAGCCTCCCGCTCGCAGCGCAGCGAATCGGAGACTAATCGACCGACATCTCCAGGTCCGAGTGGCACCAGCACGATCTCCTGCGTTTTCACTTCGCCGATCGCGTCCAGGGTCCGCATGAGAGGGTGAGAGGAATCAACCTCGTTGTCGCGATAGGCGCCGATCAGCAACACGTGGCGGACGTCCGGATCGGTGACCAGGTGCTCCAGCAATTCCAGAGTTGCCGTGTCCAGCCATTGGAGATCGTCGAGAAACAACGCCAGAGGATGCTCCGGGCGGGCGAAGACGCCGAGGAAACGCTTGAAGACTGAACGGAATCGCCCCCGCGCCTCTTGTGGCGGCAGATCGGCCACAGGCGGTTGCTTACCGATAAGGAACTGGACTTCCGGGATGAGATCGATCATCAGCTGGCCATTCGGTCCTACCGCCTCCTGCAAAGATTGCCGCCAAGGGTCCACCTCGGCTTCGCTCTTGGCCAGGATTTGACGCACCAGCATCTGGAATGCCTGCGCCAGGGTTGCGTAGGGTACGTCGCGCGTGTACTGGTCGAATTTACCTGCGGCGAAGAGTCCGCGAGGCGGAACCAGCACTTTGTGCAGTTCGCTCACCACCGAAGATTTGCCGACACCGGAGTAGCCGGAGACCAGCACGAGTTCGGCGGTGCCCTGCGCCACAACCCGGTCGAACGCCGCAATCAGAGTGTCGACCTCGCGCTCCCTCCCGTACAGCTTCTCCGGGATCAGCAATCGGTCCGAGGCGTCATCCTTGCCCAGGGGAAATGGATCGATGCGACCGTGGGATTCCCACTGCGTCAGGCATCGTCGAAGATCTGCTTCCAGGCCCGCGGCGGTTTGGTAGCGCTCCTCCGCATTCTTGGCGAGGAGCCTCATGATAATGCCGGATAGAGGTTTGGGGACGGCACGGCGGTCGGCAGGCGCGACCGGTTGGCGCGCGATGTGGCAATGGACCCATTCCAGAGGGTCAGCGGCCGTGAAAGGAAGTACGCCCGTAATCATCTGATACAAAGTGACACCCAACGAGTAAAGGTCGCTGCGGGTGTCCATCGAGCGATTCATGCGTCCAGTCTGTTCAGGCGACATGTAGGCAAGGGTGCCGGCAATGATCTCGGGCGGAGTGGGCGCCAGGCGCTCGCGAGGAAGGCGGGACGCGATGCCAAACCCGGTGAGCCACACATGCCCGGAGTCGTCGACAAGCGCGTTCGCAGGCTTGACATCTTTATGGATTAGCCCTTCCCGGTGGGCTTGACGAACCGCCGCTGCCAGCCCGATAGCAATGCGCAGCAAGCGCAGCACATCGAGCGGCTGTGCCTTGTGCTGTTCGATTACGCGATCCAACAGTTCACCACCTGGATCCTTGAGAATGAGCACAGGCCACTCTTGTTGACGAGTCAACGCGACCGGCTGAGCAGCCCATGAGGCATCGAGTTCGTTGGCGAGCGAGTATTCGTGTTCGAGCCGGCGGAGAGCTTGCGGCGATGGCTGCCCGGAAGCGATCGTTACGGCTAAGATCGGCATCTGGTTGCCGCGCTCTCTCCCGCGGTAGAGAGTGAAGTCGCCCCCCTCGCGAAGCACCTCCACCACGTACTCAGAAGGAATAGCCATGCAGAGCGTCCTCATCGCCGGAGACCGTGGCCGGCAGATTCAACGTGGCGGAGTACTAGAGCACATCAGTGGCTTAGAGTGGATTACTCTGCAGGCACCCCGAACGGGACAATTATATGGAAGAAATTACGACCGATTGTGTATTTCACCAAGGTTCGAGAGCTTCTCGGACTTGATTTTCGCCATGGCAGCCAAGGCAATCAGGTAATTCTGGTCCGACTCACGCCATCTGGACGGCCGAGGGTTCGCATTGGCTTCTTCATAAATTGATGAAGGGAGGCGCTTCGTGTTGCCCCAAGAGGCCGTTTGACACCTCAGTGATGAACTGCCTGCACTGTCTGGCATTGCGAAATTGCCTAGTTGACAACGCGACCCTGTCGATTTGCGGACGGTGAGACGAATCGCCCTCTGCGCCCTTGGAATCTCATAGTAAAGCTTAGTTTTCTTTGGTGAGCTCATATGAAGACATGGAACCAAACGCGGGTTGGAACTGCACTTGGCATCGAATACCCCATCATTCAAGGACCGCTCGGAGGTCTCTCATCTCAGGGGCTTACTGCAAAGGTGTCAAACTTCGGCGGCCTTGGCTCGTTCGGAGCTCATAGTCTCGAACCCCGTGCGATTACGGATCGGATTGCCGAGATACGTTCCCTCACCTCCAAACCCTTCGCTATGAATCTTTGGGTCTCCATGGAAGACAAAGACGCTGCAACTTCCGGCGCAGAGGCGTTTCATCGAGCGCTGTCGCACCTCGCTCCGCACATCGCGAACGTGGGAGGCGATCAGCCCTCGTTCTCAACCTATAGGCCGATTCGTTTTGAAGACCAGGCTCGCGTGCTTCTTGATGCCAAAGTACCGGTGTTTTCTTTCATCTACGGCGTCCCGCCAAGTGAAATTCTGGAGGAGGCCAGAAAACAAGGCATCGTCACGATTGGAACTGCCACGACGCCGGAGGAAGCTGCTGTACTGGAAAAAGCTGGGGTGGATCTGGTGGTCGCATCGGGCTTTGAGGCGGGGGGTCACCGAGGATCATTCCTGCACGATTCGGAAAGCTCGCTGACCGGAACGATGTCGCTGGTTCCGCAGACGGTGGATGCCGTGAAGATTCCAGTGATAGCGGCGGGCGGCATCGCCGATGCTCGTGGGATCGCTGCCGCCTTTGCACTGGGCGCAGAGGGAGTGCAAATGGGAACGGTCTTTCTTGCCTGCGAAGAGTCAGGAGCGCCTCCGGTCCATCGGGAAGCCATCCTGAGCGGTCGTGCTGGACGCACCGCTCTAACGCGCGGATTTACTGGAAGATTGGCTCGCGGGATCGACAACGGACTGCTCGAGTGGATGAATCGACCCAACGTAGAGATCCTCCCGTACCCACTGCAGCGATCACTTATGCGTAATTTAGCCATTCCCGCTCAAAAGGCGCAGAATGCAGAGCTGCTGGCACTGTGGGCCGGACAAAGTGCAAATTTGGCTCATTGTTTCAGCGTCGAAGACTTACTAGACTCACTTGTTCGCGGCGCGGCTGAACGGATCGACGGCTGAACATCAATGGCGTCGTGGCGGAAATAGAGTGGCGTTGGCCAAACGTACGGACTCCTTCATGATCCGGCTTACGCCATCTTCTATCGAGCGGTGACGGCCAATTACTGCGACGAGTTGAAATAACGAGAGGACGCCGCCGCGGGGCGTTTGGCCATCAGCGAGTCACCGACTGGGATCCACCTTTACATTCTGCGTGACCAGGCACAGTCCTGCATAAAAATGGTGTCTTACCCCGTACGGATTCGACATAAACTTTTGGATCATGGCGCGACATGTAGGCGATAACACCCGCGCTGTTGATCATTTGTTCAGCAAATCCAGCAGAACAACCGCTTCATTGTGTTCCTCGTCTCTTGCACCATAAAGCAGCGTAACTGCGCCCCGACGCGTCTCCTGCTTCAACAGAATGAGAGGCTTGTCGACGGCTTTCAACTCTGCGACATATCTTCGCTTGAACTCCGGCCATCTATCTGGATCATGCACAAACCATTTGCGAAGCTCGTTGCTAGGTGCAACGTCTTTCAACCAGAGGTCTACCTTGGCTTTTGCTTTTGTGAGACCCCTCGGCCAAAGCCGATCGACGAGGATCCGCTTGCCATCGTCTTCACTGGGATCAAGATAAACGCGCTTTATGCGGACGACTCTATCTGCCATGTTCATTTTCAACGTCCAGTCAGGATGTGAAACTGCACGAATGTCTAAAGCGATCGGAGATGCAGCCGGAGCCTAGCCGGCCGTCGCGATAGCCTCCGGGGATCGAACCTTGTGTGGCCGACCCAGATATGGAAATTCGACGAGGAGATCAGTGTGGGGCCCGACGTTATCTCGGACGACCTTTCCATTTGTCAGCAGAGGAAGAAAGACGTCGATGACGTCGTCGGTGAGTGTGCGGCCATTCGTGGGGTAGGACGCCGGCAGTCTGGGATCGAAATGGAGTATGTCGGGCAACAGCGTCTTTGCAACCCGCGCTGCTTCCTCCGAAGAATAACCGCCTGTGTGCTCCAGCGAGTGCGCGAAGACGGGAATGAAGGACGCGTCGTTCGCCGGTTCCGCCGCGAGGTAGTCGGCTCTGTGCTCACCGGGAAGAAAGACCGCCTGTGAGGGCAGCGCCCCTCGGTCCGCTTGAACCCAGTCCCCACTCGCGCCGTCCAGCGTGCGATGCCACAGGCCGATCTTCCCCTGTCCCAGCGCCGAGTTCGGAACTTCGAGCACGATACTGCACACGTCCGCGTCGGCGAAAAAATCGGCTCCCGTGAACTGCAAGTTGTTCAGAGCCCCCTCAGTGTCGAAGAAGAAAGGATCACTGCGCCAGCCTGCGAAAAGGCGGTAGTCGCCAGCGTCGGTCACCAATGCGTCGCTTCCGGTGGAGACCGGCGCAAGTGAAAAAATGACTTGCCCACCTTCACCAGTCCCGGCAGCCAGCACTCCCTCCACTCGATACAACGTCGCGGTCTGCGCTCCTCCCACCGAAGGGGCAAACCGAACCCGGTAGGCGATGTTCGCGACTGCGTCGCCGTCGGTATCGATCTTGAGTTCATAGATCGCGTCCGGCGAGAACGGGTCGACGCGGGTCGGCCCCGACGGACTGACGCCGACACCAGGATGCACATTCATAATGAATATCGATTTGTTAGGGTCGCCTGGCTTTGGAAAAGCATATAGGTCGGTGAGGTCTAAGCGCGGATCCCCGTGAGGGAAGCCGAAGTCGGGCCCGGAATAGTGGTGTGACATAGAATCTCTTTTCCTCACTTTACGGATTCGAAATATTCAATCGAGCGGGTCCATTTCGCACAGCGAAACTGACTTCAAGCTCGCCCAAATTAGCAGTGGTCGACATCGACAACGGCTTTAGAGAACGCCTCCGGCGCCTCCTGCGGGAGATTGTGCCCGACGCCGCCGTTTATCACCCGGTGCTCATACTTGCCGGAGAATTTGTTCGCGTAGGCGCCGCCGTCCGCGTGCGGAGCCCCGTTTGCATCGCCTTCCAACGTGATGGTGGGTACGGTGATAAGGGGGCCAACGGCGAGACGCTGTTCGAGGCCATCATATTTCGACTCTCCTTCAGCCAATCCCTGGCGCCAGCGGTAATTGTGGATCACGATCTGTACATGATCCGGGTTATCCAAAGACGCTGCGCTCCGATCAAATGTGGCGTCATCGAATTGCCACTCTGGAGAGGCGAGTTGCCAGATGAGTTTCGCAAAATCGTGCCGGTACTTTCCATAGCCTTCCTCGCCGCGAGGGGTAGCGAAGTAAAACTGATACCACCATTGGAGTTCGGCCTGCGGCGGCAGAGGGACCTTCCCTACTGTCTGGCTGCCGATCAGGTAGCCGCTCACGGAGACAAGCGCTTTGCAGCGTTCCGGCCACAGCGCCGCGATAATGTCAGCCGTTCGCGCTCCCCAATCGAAGCCGGCCAGGATTGCCTTCTGAATATGGAGCGCATCCATGAGCGCAATGGTGTCGAGTGCCACCACCGATTGTTGGCCGTTCCGAAGCGTCGCACTGGAGAGGAAACGTGTTGTGCCGAACCCGCGAAGGTACGGGACGATCACTCTATAACCCGCTGCCGCCAGTAAAGGCGTAACGTCGGCGAAACTGTAAATGTCATAGGGCCAACCATGCAACAGAATTACTGGTGGGCCGTTGGCTGGACCGGCTTCGGCGTACCCCACACTCAGCAGTCCAGCTTCGATCTGTTTGATCGAGGCAAACGTGGTGCTCGCGCCCGACGCACGCGCTGACGACTCAATTGGCTTCGCTTTGATACTGGCTAAGAGTGCGTCCGGTGCCAACGCCAGTGCTCCAGCACACAGTCCGGCCAGCGCGAACTGACGGCGGGATATCCTCGTCAATGCCGGCTCCAGCTGGTCGCCTTCGTCTAATACGCTAATGCCGTTCGTAGGTTCATCTGGTCGGCTCATATTGCGAACTCCTATGTGGATGGGTTCGGCATCGAAAGTAGCCTGTCGGAGGTAGGGATACGTCAGCCAACGCTTCATGCGTATCTACAGCAGGACAGGCAGCGAGCGACGGGCAGTGGATCTAAACTCTCGAGTCATTCGCCAGTTGCGATCACAACAGAAGTCTGCCGGGTAATCTATTGCACGATGGTATAAGTCGATACGTTGGTATCGCTTCGCGGTATCGTAGCGCGAAAACGACTGACTTCATTGTCACCACTCTTCCGTTCGTCTGGTTGAGGATCAGCGCTGACGATGAGCGAACTGTCATTGACAATCTTTTAAACCAATACCAAAGTCTTATCGACACCCGCATAGTTTCTAGTCCAGTCTGTGGATGTGCGACATTGTTGAGAAAGGGCTTCCGCATACACGAGTTCAGCCGCGCCGTTGACGCCCTCCCGGATCTGGTATGGACTGCGATCCAGATAGGAAGCGTATCTGAAGGTAAGACAGACGACAGCAGTCTTGGGGTAATTCACGCATCTCCCTCGATGGACCCCCAGAAATCCAAGAGGAATCCGTGAAAGATAAACGCTTACTCATATCGGTGGTCGACGACGATCAATCCATACGCGAGTCGTTACCTGACTTGCTAAGAGAATTCGGCTTTGCGGCCAAGGCCTTCTCCGCCGGGGAGGAGTTCCTCGCATCCGATGAACTAGCTCAGACCAGTTGTCTGATCCTTGACGTTGCCATGCCCGGAATGACCGGGCTCGATCTCCAAAACGAATTGGCGATTCGCCAACAAAGGATTCCGATCATCTTCATTACAGCTCAGAGAGATGAGGCGATTCGCCCCCGCTTGCTTAAGCTCGGAGCTGTGGAATGCCTATTGAAACCCTTCAACGAACCCGATCTCCTGGAGGCAATCAACTTAGCATTCCAAGGAAATCACTAGCCACGTCGCTTGCTCTCTGGAGCGACCAGTCAATATATTTGTGTATTAGCCAGCAGTGCCGGGCCCCGAATCGAGGTTACCTGCCATGCCTCCCGCCACACCAATAGTATTCGTTGTCGACGATGACATCTCAGTTCGCGAATCGCTCGAGTTGTTGATCCGCCACGAAGGTTGGGAACCAGAGATCTTCGCGTCCGCTCAGGAGTTCCTGGCTCGCCCGCGCGTCCCGGCCCCAAGTTGCGCGGTCCTCGATGTCTCCTTACCCGATCTTAACGGTCTCGATCTACAGAAGCGCATCACATCGGATCGGGCAGACATGCCGATCATCTTCATCACCGGTTACGGCGACGTACCCATGACGGTGAAAGCAATGAAGGCCGGAGCTATTGAATTCTTGACGAAACCATTTGATGACGAAGCACTCTTAGGCGCTATCCGTCATGCCATTGAACGCAGTCGAAATGCTCTTCGCCGTGAGTCGGAGATAGGAGCGCTCAAGGACTGTTACGCAGTACTAACGCCTCGCGAACGGGAAGTCCTGGCATTGGTGGTGTCGGGGCTATCGAACAAGGAGGTCGGCAGCAAGTTAGGCATCAGTGAGATCACGGTGAAGGCACATCGGGGCAGAGTGATGCAGAAAATGCAGGCCGACTCTCTTCCCAATCTTGTTAAAATCGCAGTCCGACTCCGTATCGCCCCCTCGCCAAGAGCCTAGTGCCGCGCGTCGGGCAGGCGTAAGCCATCGCTGCTCCTAGTTCAGCGAACTTCGTTATGCAGTTTCCGCGACGAAGCCGAGGGCCCGACATTGTCAGTTTCGCGCGAAACTGAACAGACCTTCAACAAGGCCCACTTGATAGAAACAAATGCCGCGAAGCTAAGAACATCATTGAACATCGAATGGCACCGTGAAGGATAGCTTCGGAAGATTTAGCGCAGGTTTGCGGGGACGTTGTCCGTCCTCGCAAGTGACGCAAAAGGAAGGCCGGTTTTATCGGTGTCCGCCGGTGTCCTGACAATTGCCAGCTGCACAGGATGCAGGCAGTGGGGGCAGCTCCGTTCCGCGCGTAAAAGCTCCGCATCGTGGAGGCAGTGGTAGAACGTCCTCAAGCACTCTGGACAAGCGACGGCCATGACGGAGAAGTCGTCTTCGCCAATCGGCAAAGCAGGTACCCAGATTGGCGCAGCGGCACGCGCGGAATATCGCGTTGCATCATCCTTGATCGCGCAGAGCATCTCGAAGAGCTCGGCAACACTGCATTCACCCTTTGGGTAAAACGCATCGGCCGGAACCCCCTGAGGAACGATCGCTCCGGTATACGCGCCGCTCATAGCGATCACGGCAATCCTCGGGAATCGGCGGCGTACGACGGATAGAAGCTCAAAGCCAGACATGCGCGGCATGTTCAGATCCGAAATGAGAATATCGGGGATTCGGTCCCGTATCATTGCCAACGCTACGAACCCATCTGGCGCCGTTCGAACCGAATAGCCAGACTCCCTGAATATTTCCCCGAGAACACTCACGAGCAAGGCGTTATCGTCCGCCACTAATACGTCGTCCATTTGATTGATCATTGTCCCTCCTACAAAGTTGAGCCTGTTTTTGGAGTAGTTCCGGCACTCAATCCAGCCCAGTCATAAACTCCCGCACCAGGGCCGCGATTTCGTCTGCCTTGGTATCCAGCGCAAAATGCCCCGCTTCGAGCACATGGACCTTTGCGGCCGGCACATCTTTCCGGTAGCGCTCGGGCTCGCCAAGATCAAATGAGAGATCGTGCTTACCCCATAGGACCAGGAGCTTTGGTTGGGTCTTCTGCATCCACACCTGCCACCGTGGATAGGCTTCGACATTTGTCCGGTAGTCATAAAAGAGATCGCTCTGAATCTGAGCCTGCGCTGGGGCACTCAAGAACGCATACTCGTCAGTCCAAAGATCAGGGTCATAAAGCTCAGTGTTGGGGTCGTCGCCGATGTGGCGAGTCTTTGTGGTTGGCAGCGATAACAGGTTTATACGCAACGCTTCTTCATTCGCAGGCCGATTCGCCCAAAATGCCCGCCGCGTCGCCCAGTTCGACCCCAGACCTTCGTTGTGCGCGACGGCGTCCTGGACGATCAGAGCCTGGACTCTTTCGGGGTGGGTGAGTGCCATACGAAATCCAACCGGTCCGCCATAGTCTTGCATATACAGCGTGTAGTGGGACAGACCCAGTGCGTGCGTGAAGTCAGTCATCACCGAAGCAATATGATCGAACGTGTAGTCGAATTGTTTCGGATCAGGCCACGCGCTGTGTCCAAAGCCTGGATAGTCCGGGGCCACCAGGTGGTAGTTATCTGCGAGCCGCGTTAGTAAAGGTTGGAACATTCGCGACGACGACGGAAGCCCATGTAGCAAAAGGATGGTCGGCGCAGTTTTAGGCCCGACTTCCCTGTAAAAAATGGATAGCCCGTCGACCTGTACCGCGCGGTAGTTAACCGGGTATGTCATTGAATCTTCCTTTCGTTGTGCCTGCAGCGTGAGGTTCAGCATTAACGCCATGCAGACTATCGGCGAGCATCGTGACCGACGGAAACATCTCAAGAGATACATCGCTCACCTCCGGAGACAGATACTCTCTTCATAGACTCTCCGCCGCTTTCACCTCGAAGATGATCTCGAGTGCGACCGGCATTCCCAAGGGAAGGCTGGCAACTCCCAGCACTGTCCTGACCGACGCCTTCTCAATCCCAAAGACGTCGCGGAAGAGGTCCGATGCACCATCCGCTACACGAGGCTGATCAAAGAAATCTCCGACGGTCGCAAGAAACACTCCGAGTCGTACGACACGCGTAATTCGATCGAGCGAGCCCAAAAACTCTTGCGCAACGGCTAGCGCACCTAGCGCAGCTGTATAAACAGCATCGCGTCCCGCCTCTGCGTCGAGTTCCTTTCCCAGCCGACCAACATACTTTGCTTTATGGTCGACCACCGGGAGCATCCCGCTCAGGAACAAAAGGTTGCCGGTTTGTAAAGCCTCCACGTAGGTGCCCAACGGCGTGGGTGCGGCTGGCAAGTGAATACCCAAATCCAGCAACCGCTGTTGAGCGCTTCTCTGCTGCAGCCCTGAGTGCCCTACCACCGGCCCGCGTGCGCACCGCCGTCCACGTGCAGCACCTCCCCTGTAATATGACGGGCTTCGGTCAGATATAGGACGGCCTCCGCGATATCTGCGGAATCGGAAACGATGCCCATGGGTGAAAGCGTCTTCATGAAGTCCTTCGGGGTTTTCGCATGAAGTGGCGTATCGACGACACCAGGTGCAACTGCGTTGAAACGAATGTTTTCCTTGGCGTACTCGCTTGCCAGGCTGCGCGTTACCGCTTCGAGGCCGCCCTTCGTAATCATCGGGATCGACGCCGTAAGGCCGGCGATCGGATTCTCGACCAGCGACGTCGTGATCGTCGTGACACTGCCTCCGGTGCCTTGTGCCAAGATCTGCTTCACCGCGAGTTGGGTGATGAAGATGAACCCCTCCAGGTTCGTGGAGACGAAGCTCTGAAATTCTTCAGCGGTGTACTCCGTGAACGGCTTTACCGAGAAGATGCCTGCGTTATTGACCACATGATCAATCGAGCCAAACTTGGCTAAAGCAGTCTTCGTGACTTTCTCCGCGGTCGCCTCCTTGCCAATGTCTCCATCCACGAGCGCAAGGTTTGATGATGGCACTAACTGCGCCTTGGTCACGTTACGCGAAGTTGCGACAACCTGATAATCGTGGTCAAGGAACGCTTGCACGACAGCTGCACCGATTCCCTGCGAGGCGCCCGTAACAATTACAGTTTTTTTGTTTGCCAATGTCGATCTCCTTCTGATGCGCGCTCCATGGGACCTTGCGGCATAAAGAGATCACACCAGAATCCTGGCAGACCAACAATTGGACGAAGGTATTGAACAATACCTTTGTGTCCATCTGGGTAGTGATCAGACTAATGATGGCGGTCATCAAGTAGTCTGCGCTGACGGGCTCGCTGCACCTTTAGCTGTGAGCATCTGTGCGGAGCAAGCGCCCAGCATTGCCAGGACTGCAGAAATCCAAAGGACCTCATGAAATCCAACGACGAACGCCACATCGAGGGCTCGTCTCAATTCAGGATCTTCAATCTCAGCACCGGCGAGTTTCGCCCTCTCTCGAGCGAGGGCTTCACGATTTGCGGACGACAAAACCATCTGTTCGATGGCTCCGTCCAAGGAGCGATTGAACCCAGCTGTGAGAACTAATCCAAATACGGCGACCGTAAGCAGCGCGGCGATTCGCGAGACAGCATTGTTGACTCCCGAAGCGACACCAGCCTCCGCAGCCGGGAGAGATTGCATCACCGCGGTGGTCAACGGTGCGACGGTAACCGCTAACCCCACTCCCAGCGTCAATACTCCGGGAAACACGTTGGTCCAATACGGTGCAGGAAGGCCACACCGAAGCATCAGCAGAAATCCCACGGCCGCGATAAGGGGTCCCAACGTCAGGGGCAATCTGGCACCAAATCTCGCAATCAACCCGCCAGACCAACGGGAAAATAGCGAGATTAACAAAATCAGCGGAAGCAAGGATGCGCCTGCCTCGGTGGCCGAATAGTGCTGGACCTGGATCAGCTCGAGAGGTAAAAAGTACAGCACTCCTCCCAAGGCGCCGTAAAGCATAAGTGTGAGCAAATTAGTTCCCGTGAAGTCTCTCGACCGAAATAACATCGGCGAGATCATCGGTGAGGCAGAACGGAACTCCACCAACACAAGTGCAGCAATCAACGCGATGCCGAGCAGTCCGCACCAGCGAGCTGCGGTTCGGTCGGCGGACGCCTGTATAAAAGAGAACGTGACTGCGCCCAATCCCGAAGTCACGAGAATGGCACCTAGCCAATCGATTTCTCTATTTGATTGCTCGTCGCGGCTCTCGCGAATGTGAGATTGTGCCAGCCACACGACAGCGGCCGCCACCGGGACATTGATGAAGAAGACCCAGCGCCACGAAGCATGCTGCACTAGCCAGCCTCCGAACACTGGACCGATAGCAGCCGTGATCGCGATAAAACCAGACCAGGTTCCGATAGCTGTACCGCTTTCACTCGCCGGGAACGAGGCACTGATGATGGCTAGGCTGCCTGGAACCATGAAGGCGGCTCCAACTCCCTGGAAAGCGCGAGCGGCAATCAACATACCAATCGTAGGCGCGAAACCACAGCAGATCGATCCAGCTGCGAAGACGAGCACGCCGAACACAAAACACCTTCGTCGACCATAGAGGTCCCCGGCCGAGCCTCCCAGAAGCAGTAGTGCAGCCAGAAAGAGCGCATAGGACTCGACGACCCATTGCAATGAATTCGCCGTTGTATGCAGATCCGCCTGCAAGGCCGGAAGGGCAACATTGACAACAGTCCCATCGATAAAAGCCATGCTTGAGGCCAGGATCGTTGCCGCAAGCACCCAGCGGCCGTTTGCCTTCGCGGAACTCGGTGGAGACGGAATCAACTTCTGTCCTCAGACACTCCCAGAAGCGTGCGGGTCGGTGTCGCCTTCCTTCTTGCTCCCGGAAGTTGTCGCGTCTTCATTATGACAAGCCCGCGAACCGATACCGAACCTAGCCCAAAGTTAGCACGTTGTGCGTCCGCCGTCCGCTATGGCTCCGACAGAGCGCGGTGAACGAAGCTAATTGAAATCGCTCCTTCACCAACAGCGGAAGCCACTCGCTTCATGCTTCCCGCGCGCACATCTCCCACCGCGAAAACGCCGGGGAGGCTGCTCTCAAACGATTGGGGTGCGCGCTTTAATGGCCACGCAGGACTCATCTCGGCTGAGATCGAAAGCGGCAAGTCGCGCCCTGTGAGAATGAACCCATTCTTATCTAGCGCCACCCGGCCGCGAAGCCATTCGGTATTGGGCGACGCGCCTGCCATGATAAAAATATGGCGCATTGGCAGCCATGAACTCTGGTTTGTCCTTTTGTTTATCCAAGAAACCTTTTCAAGAGAACCGTCGCCGCATAGCCCCGTAAGCTCTGTCTCACAGAGCAATTCAATAGCAGGATTCCCTTCTATCCGCTGAATGAGATAGCGCGACATGGATTGCGATAAATCCTTTGATCGCACGAGCATATACACTTTCCGCGCCGTCTGCGAAAGGAACACCGCAGCCTGTCCTGCGGAGTTGCCTCCTCCAACCACCACGACGTCTTCGTTGCGGCACAGCTGCGCCTCAATGGTCGTTGCTCCATAATGGACGCCGCGTCCCTCGAAGTGCTCCAGTCGATACAGATTCGGCTTCTTGTAGCAGGCTCCCGTCGCGATCACAATCGTTCGCGCGAACAGCGTGCTTCCATCCTCCATCACGAGCTCGTATGGACGCCGGTCACACTTCAATTCAACGATGGAACGGGCAACAGCCATCTTCGCTCCAAACTTTTGCGCCTGGGTTATGGCCCTGGAGGCGAGTTCCTGGCCCGAGATTCCTGTGGGAAATCCCAAATAATTTTCGATTCTCGAACTTGAACCAGCCTGTCCACCGGGGGCGTGATTTTCGATAAGCAAAAGATCCACACCTTCCGATGCCGCATATACAGCGGCAGCCAGGCCCGCAGGCCCCGCACCGACAATAATCAAGTCGCGAAGCAAGCCGCGCTCCACGTCGTCGTTCAGTCCGAGGCACTCTGCGAGTTCAAGTGTCGAAGGATTTCGAAGGACGGCCTTATTATTGCAAATGACAATCGGGATTTCTTCGACAGTGATTGAGATGCGATCGAGCATTCGCTGTGAGGCAACGTCTGTGTCAAGGTCGACGTAGGTATAGGGATGACCATTCCGGCCAAGGAACTCTCTCAAGCGCATCGTATTCACAGAATGACGCGATCCGATAACGATGACGTTGCCCAGCTGTTGTGCGATCAGATTAAGTCTGCGGAGTATGAAAGCGCGGAGCATTATCTCGCCAAGCTCGGCGTCCCTGGCTACCAATGCGCGGACATCCTCATGAGAAATTTCCAGCACCTCTCCCGGTCGAGTGACGCGACCGAGCGCGACACACCTCTGCCCCCCGATCATTCCGGCTTCCCCGGTGAACATCCTCGGTTGCAAGGTTCCAATAGGCTTCTCAATCTCTCCATTCGGTTGCACAACTTCCATGCAGGCCGATAGCAAAAGGAAAACAGGCACAGCCACATCGCCAGGCCGATACAGAATTTCCCCTGCCTCGACGCTCCTTTGCCGTGCGAAGGCCCGCACGCGTGCGATCTGTGGACCCGTCAAGAGAGGATACATTTCGGGGGCAGGGCTAAGTGCACTCGGGACCTTGGTAGAAGACATTTCGAAATTCATCGCTTAGTACGGCTCCGTCTTGTATGCCGACTAGCCCCGACACTGAAGTTGGGACCAAGCTGGTCTTTACGCATTCTGCCAATCTCTACTAATCACTCCGCAGATTCTTTGGACTCGCTCTTCCCTCGGGACGCGAGCTGACCTAGGTAGTACCCAAGCCGATTCTCGACGTCTCCTGGTTTTTGGAAGCCGCGGGTGGTCAGCGCCTTAATCCCGTCCTGGGCTGCGGATCTCCCCAGAGATTCGATACATGCATCCCACCCGGCACCCAGTTCAACGTCCGGCGGCAGGCTGGTGTTCACAAGACGTTTGGTATTCGCGATCGCCCATTTGTCGAACCGGGAGATTCGGCTTGCGAGCGCTTCGACGACCGCATCGAGATCGGCGTCGGGTAAAGCGCGGTTGATGTAGCCATAGACTTCGGCTTGATCGGCGCTTAAGTCTTCCGAACTTAACAGGACCTCGAGAGCGCGGTTTCGACCAATCAGCCTCGGCAACCTCGCCATGGGGCCACCGCCGGCAACCATCCCGACGCCAACCTCCCATTGCGAAATAATGGTCTTTTCTGTACTGGCAAAACTCATGTCGCATGCGAGCGTAATCTCACTGCCGTTTCCAGTCGCACGGCCCCGGATAAGGGCAATCGAGACGACCGGGGTGCGGGTCAGGCGCACGAGGAAGTCCGGCCACGGAGGCAGCCCGGTGGTACCGGCAGGCATTGAAGTCAGATCCTCCAACTTCGCCTGGAAATCAGAGTGATTCAGGAAGTACCCGTCGACCGCGCTATCGAACACCACTACCTTGAGTTGCTCGTCCGCCTCGATGGCCGTGATGAGTTCCTGAAACTCCTGAACCATTTCTGGTCCCATCACGTTGAGCGGCGGGTTCACGATGGTGACGCGCCAGTAGGCGGGGGAGCGTCGGGTAATGCGGATCTGTGCAAGTTCTGCGGGCGCGCTCAACGTTGTCATCGTAAGCTCCTTTCCATCGAAACCGGCTACTCGAAGGGAGAAGCGATCGGCTTTCTTTCGATGCATTCATGCAGCCAGGACTCCGAACAGCAGCGCAATCAGACGATGGTGTTGGAGATACCTTTGTCTTGCTGGCGTAACAATCGGCATGTAGTGGCAAAACAATCCACCGTCGGCTTGCATTCTAGTATTGCGGGCGTCGCATCCTTATCGAGGGTAGCGCCGGCCGCATACGCGCTTGTGTCTGCCATTCCGCGTCTTAGGGCGTGCGACCCGGACAGAAGTAACGGAAGCAATTCGCTACTTATCCTTGGTGAACTCCACGTCCAGGGTAATGGTGACTTCGTCGCCCAACACCGCACCGCCGGCCTCCAGCAGAGTGTCCCAAAGAAGTCCGAAATCCTTCCGATTGATCTTGGTGGCGCAGGAAAGTCCCAGTCGCGAATTGCCCCACGGGTCGATGATTGGTTTGCTGACGTCCTCAACGGTCAAGGTGATGGATTTCGTGACGCCTCGAATTGTCAGATCTCCGGCGACCGCGTAGTCGTTGCCGCCCAGGGACCGGATGATTTTAGACTTGAACGTCATCACGGGGAACCTTTCAACGTCGAGAAAGTCTGCGGCTTTCAGATGAACATCGCGATCATCGTTTCCTGTTCTCAAGGTCGCGACCGGGATTGAGGCCTCGATAGTGGAACGGGTGTAATTTTCGTCATCTAGCTCAAGCACGCCGGATACCCCCGAGAACTCCCCCTTCACGTAGGAAATCATCATGTGTCTTACCTTGAACTCGGCTGACGAGTGGGCGGCATCGATCTCCCAAGTGGTCTTAGCGATAGTTGCGGGCATAAATTATTCTCCTTTGCAGCGACAATGGGTACGGTGAACGCGTTCGCACAGAAGCGAGCTCACGGTCTGCGGTTTAGTAGGTCTAATCAGGCTGGCTCTTTAATCCCGCCAACATTTGCTTGTCGACGTGCATCGACTCTTCAAGGGCTTCCCTTTCGCTGCGATATTTCAGTTCCGATGGAAACGCACCAAACCCCTGAGGAGGGATGTTTTCGAGTAGCTCGGCCTCCTTGCGTCCGATCTCGTCATACTTCTGCTGGTCCAGTGCGACTTGGGTCTCCAGTCGCTTTATTTCGGCAGAATCTTTCATCTATCCTTCCTCCTTCTCACCGCGGCCTGGGAGCAACTACCCACCGAGTCTGCTTATGCTTGGAGCAACCTACGCCACTCCCTGGACTTGAGCTTTCTCTCTAAACCCGAGGGACCGGCCATTGAACAGTTGCAACCGCGAATGGACTACGCGTTTTACCGACTCCACTGCGAACGGAAGAATCTTGTAAGGAACCACTTGATAGATATCCTGCGACAGACCGTCTTCCAGGCCACGTCTCCATGCCACTCGAAGTTCGGTGTTGATGTGGACGATGTTGATGCCTGCCGTGATGGCATTTTGCAGATCTGCATCGTCGGTTCCCGATCCGCCATGAAGGGTGAGCGGGATTCCAACCGCGCTCTTGATTCGGGCAATCAATCCAACGTCAAGATGCTTCTTTGTAGTCCCCCACACCATGCTCTTTACTAATCCATGTCGATTGCCGACGGCGGGCGCCAGTATGTCAACACCCGTAGCAGTGACGTACTGCTTCGCCTCCTCCGGCGTGGTGAGGGGGCTCGGTTCAGAGGCGCCTTCTTCGTGTATCTCAGAACCGGTTCCGATCTCGCCGATCTCACCCTCGACAAGCAGGCTTGGGTTGATCGACTTAAGCATTTCGATTGCCTGCTGCGTCTCGGAAATATTTTGTTCGAAAGGTAGCGCCGAACGGTCGAAGGTGATGGCATCAAAACCACACTTAACCGCCTCAACCGCACTCTCCAGCGAGTGCGTATGGTCCGCATTGAGAAAGATCGGAAAGTCGAATTCTTCGCGCAAGCTGTGAACGAGCGCGGAGATTTGTCGAGTACCAATAAATTGTCGTTCGCCCTCTGACACACCCACCATCACCGGCACCTGCAGCTCTAGTGCGGACGAGACAACAGCCTTCAACAAAACAAGATCGGAGACGTTGAAGTGGCCGATCGCTACCCCCCTCACCTGCGACTGTTCTAACAGCTTTGTTAAGGAGTGCATCCTTCATCCCTCCCTGGCGATAATCGGCCGGGCATAGCAGGGGTGGGAATATCCCTGCGTGCTTCTTGAAGAATCACACCAGAAGGATGAGTCGAAATCTATTGAACTTTGGTATTGATACACACTTATGTATCGGTCGACACCATCGTCCTATGGATTCGACTCTGTACCCGTGGCTTAATCAAGTTGGCTTTCAAGATTGGCTTTCCCCAAGGGAGGAGTCAGATTATGAAAATTGCATCGAGACCACGACATCCGTTTCACGTTTACGCGATGTCCTCCGAGGAAGACTATTTCTACAGGCGCCCGAACTCGGTGTTACTGGGATTTCTCGGTGCTGTCGCCATCGTGCTGCTGTTCGTGATGTGCGCCTTTTGGATTGGCTACAAAATTGGGTAGCGATCATCACGGCGTCCGTAGCCGATCCCGTCCTGAAATGGGAGAATGAGGGCAGACCAGGGAACACAGTTCCCTTCGGTCGGTTGGAAGTTATTTGTTTCTGGACATTGAGGTCTAAGCGATGAAGAACGGAAGCCCCTATCCAATCGGCGCAAGTATCACGGATACGGGGGTGAACTTCAGCGTGTTCTCCTACCATGCAACTGCCGTGGAATTGCTACTCTTCGATTCGGAAGATGCGACCCAGCCGGGCCGCATCATTGGCCTCACTCCTGGGACGGACCGAACATCGCATTACTGGCATGTGCACTTAGCAGGAATCAGGCCGGGCCAGTTGTATGGCTACAGGATGAGCGGGCCCTACGCTCCCGAATTAGGTCATCGTTTCGATCCTGAGAAGATATTGCTAGATCCGTATGCGCGGGCGATCTCCACGAAGAACTATCGACGCAGCGCTGCCGCGCGATCCGGAGACAATATAGGAGTCGCCGCGAAAAGCGTGGTCGCAGATCTCAGCGTCTACGACTGGGAGGATGATCGCCCTCTCGATCATCCGTTTTCGAGCACTGTTTTGTATGAAATGCACGTCGGCGGGTTTACTCGAAACCCTAACTCCGATGTAACCGACGAAAAACGAGGCACCTATGCCGGGCTGGTCGAGAAAATTCCCTACCTGAAGGACTTGGGCATCACTGCGGTCGAATTGATGCCCATCTTTCAATTTGACGCCCAGGATGCGCCAATAGGTTTGGAGAACTACTGGGGATACAGTCCCATGTCGTTCTTTGCGCCCCACGGCGGCTACTCCTCCCGAAGTGACCCGTTGGGATGCCTCGACGAGTTTCGTGACATGGTGAAGGCTCTACACAAGGCCGACATCGAGGTAATTCTCGATGTGGTGTACAACCACACCGCTGAAGATGGTGCTGAGGGACCCACACTCTCCTTTAAAGGACTGGATAATCGGTTTTATTACCTGCTATCGGATGACCTCTCGCAATATGCGGACTATACCGGTACAGGCAACACGCTCAACACCAACTTTTCGGTTGTCCGCCGGATGATCGGCGACAGTCTCCGCTATTGGGTTTCCGAGATGCATGTGGACGGCTTTCGTTTCGATCTTGCCGCCGTGCTCACGCGGGATCAACACGGCAGGCCGTCGGACGATGCTCCCATCCTCTGGGAAATTGATACCGAACCTGTGCTTGCTGGCAGAAAGCTGATTGCCGAGGCGTGGGATCCGGGCGGACTCTACCTGGTGGGATCCTTCGCCGGAGACCGCTGGAAGGAATGGAATGGACGTTTTCGTGACGATGTCCGACGTTTTCTCAAGTCGGACAGAAACACTGTGCTGAATCTGAGACAAAGGCTCCTTGGCAGTCCAGATATTTATACGAAAAATTACCAATCGCCAGAACAAAGCATCAATTTCGTGACCTGCCACGACGGTTTCACACTCAATGATCTGTTCTCGTTCAACGAAAAACACAACGAAGCGAACGGGGAGAATAATCGCGATGGAGCTTCCGAGAACTATTCGTGGAACTGCGGTGTAGAAGGCCCCACCGAGGATCCTCAAGTTGAACGGCTCCGCGCACGACAGATCCGCAACGCCGTAACGCTGAACTTACTCTCGGTCGGAACCCCGATGCTGATGATGGGTGACGAAGTGAAACGGACCCAGCTTGGCAACAATAACGCGTATTGCCAGAATAATGAACTGAGTTGGTTCGACTGGAGCCTGTGCCAGACGCACGCCGACCTCCACAGGTTCGTCAAGCTGCTGATCCAATTGCGCCTGCGTTTTGTCGCAAATCGAAACGGGAATTTTCTGTCACTGGCCGACTTCGTCGAGCGGGCAAAGATCCAATGGGACGGGGTACACCTGTGTGCTCCCGATCTTTCGGCTGACTCACACAGCCTTGCAACGACCGCCTACCTCGCGGACGGCGGTGGATTTCACCTGATGATCAACGCCTATTGGGAACCTCTATCCTTCGCTCTGCCAACAGTCGCAGACGACTGTGGACCATGGCGCCGGCTCATCGACACGTTTCAGGACACGCCGTTGGACTTTCAAGAGCAAGGGGTCGAAACGACGGATCAATCCGCATACATCGTTCAGCCTCGATCGATCGTCTTGTTGGCAACCGGCCGATGCTAAATTGAGAGCTCGCTTCGGAACGCCGGCCTATATCCCTCTTAGCGCCCTTGATGGGCCGCTGACGAATGGGCTGCCCGTCTCGAAGAAACGCAGCCGCCGGTCCACCTCACGCGAAATTCCTATTCGCACCGACTTGCCAATAGCACCAGGCTCTCGAACGGCCGCCCCAAGCCAAAGCGAACCGTCGGCACACAGATCAATGCCGTCCAGCCGCTGATCAATTTCCAATGCAGCCGCGAGCCTCCCTGGACCCCTGGCCAAATCGGTAATCTTGGTGGTCTTCCGGAGTCCTTCCATATGTTAATTCCATCAAGAGGCTCAATGGCGTGTAGCAACACTCCCGCTCCAACCCCAGGCTCCTCGGCCGCCACGTTCAGCATGTACGACGTCCCATAGATGAAGTAGACATAAGCGAAACCCCTCTCCAGGAAAAGCGATTTTGTTCTAGCCGTCTGTCCCCGGTAGGCATGTCCACTCGCATCACCCGGTGGGTAGGCCTCCGTCTCCACGATACGACCACTCAATCTGTTGCGCCCAATCTTGCGAACAATTGTCTTTCCAACGAGATATCTGGCCAGCTCAGCCGTATCCGTTGGCAAGCTGTCTCGAGATAGTCGCAGCACATCTTGTGCGATAGGAGAAGTCTTCGGCAACAAATTCCTCCGGCTTGCGCTGCGAGCCGCGTCTTCTGCAAACCCGCTAAAGCCCCGCATTTTGGCCCGTTAGGGAGTTTAGGCGAGGCCTAACGTTTCTGGTACGGATGGAAGATGTAGTCTTTCGACTTCACAGCCGTGTGGCATGCATTTCCGCAGTCTGAGAGGCTTGTAGGGTCGGGCGCGAACTTGTCCGATGCAGCATCGTAGTTGAAAACCGCATAGCCCCAGCCGCCCGTTTTTGGAAACCGCTTGCTGTCTTTTTCCATGACGAAGACCTGCTTGAACACGTCGGGCACTTCCACAACGAAGGGCGCCTCCGTGCTCTTCTTATGCGTCCATTGCAGTTTCACAATCATCGAGCCATCGGGGAAGGCTTGACCGCTCCCGGGGACGCCCGATTTGTACGCCGTAATCATCGTTGGGTTGGCGACGATCACTTTGAGAATCTCGTCGGTACGTGCGGACGAGACGTCAGCCCAATCTTCGTATCCCTGAAAATCAGAGAACGCGATTCCACTCGGGGATTTCAGTTTGTACTTGTCCTGCGCATAAACTGATGTCGCGATCAGTAGAGCAAGAACTCCCGCGGTAGTCGCAACGGGTGCAAAGCGCGTAATCCGCGTCAGGAATGCGCGCATGTTAACCTCCTGATTCCGTCGCGCCACAAATTTCGTTGCAAGCTTCCACATGATGTTTCCTCCCTCCAGAAACGCGTTCTCATCCCGATCAACACGCCCCTCGAATGACTTCGATTAGGCCAGACGGGAGCAGAGTGAACAATTGGACGAAGGTATCGACGATACCTTCGTATCCAATTCGCGGCACAGCTCATCGGTTGATCAATTCCTCGGCGTGAGCTGCTATAGAAATCACCTGTCTTAGGCAGGATAGGACCTTGGCCGATACGAAAGTATGGCAAACACCTTCGTCCAATTGCGCCATCGATTTCGTTCTGGCTGAATGGTGTGGAGGAACTCATGAAAACGAATACCAAATTCATCCTGTTGATTGCCGCCTCGGCGCTGGCTGCGATCGCCGCGACGCGCATTTCCGCTGCGTCCAAACCGCAAGCCAAATCCGGAGTAGACCGCCTCTATGTGATCGACTGCGGCGATGGCAGCGGCCCTGACGAATCACGGTGGACACCAGGAGCCAACGTCGGGATTCCCGTTGGCTTTCCCGGGCACTGCTACCTTATCCACCACACCCAAGGGTGGTTCCTGTGGGACACGGGTGTCGATGATGCTGTAGCGAAATTGCCGCATCATGAGCTCGTGCTGCACGAATGGGGTCCTGGCACAGGCCCGATCTGGCGCAAGCCAATAACGCTGGCAGCCCAGCTCGAAGAGATCCATGTGAAGCCCTCGGATATCAAGCTGATGGCAGTGTCCCACAGCCATCCGGACCACGCCGGAAACATCGAAATGTTTCCCAACACGCTAATGCTGGTGCAACGGGTTGAGTACGAATGGGCTGGGAGCCGGCAAGACACCGTTGCATTCAACAAGAACCATCCCGTAAAGCTCGTCGATGGCGACTACGATATCTTTGGCGACGGAAGCCTTGTATTGCTTTCAACACCCGGACATACGCCAGGCCATCAATCTTTACTCGTTCGGCTGCCTAAAACTGGGCCGGTGATTCTCAGCGGAGATGTCGCTCACTTCCAAACCAGCTTCGATCATCGCTATGTTCCTTCCAACAATTGGAACAAACAGGCATCGCTCGAGTCCATGGACAAGATAGCGGCCATCCTCGCGAAAGAGCATGCGCAGCTATGGATTAACCACGACCAGACCCAAAGCGATGCGCAGAAGAAGCTACCAGCATTTTACGAATGATCGCATCTAGCCACTTGTCGTATAGCGCGGATCGGCGCGGATTCTCATAAGTGCGATCCAGCCTCAAGATGGCTACCCAGATCGGGCATTTAGTGCAGCAGCGATTCCCAGTTCGCCGGAACCTTTCCCGCTGGCCCAGGCGTTGGCTGGCTTTTTGGATGTGCGTGCGGTGGAAGCAATTTCACTCCGTTGATCATCGTCCGGCTCTCATAGTCGTACAACCAATCTTCGCCGGGCTCAAAGCTGGCTATAATCGGATGCCCGGCCGCGCTCGCATGCTTCGACGCATGCTGGCTCGGGGAGCTGTCACAGCATCCGATGTGCCCGCATTCGGCACACCGGCGAAGGTGAAGCCACCAACCCTGGGGCGATGCTAGGCATTCCACACATCCGTTGCCACTGGGCCTCGACGCCGGATTAACTCCACGATGATCTTCCTTCATCCCAATCTCTCCTTAGACTTGCGTTTCCCACACGTACTCAAGGTACCAGCAAGATTTTTCCGGTAACGCCATTTTCTGCCGCAGCCTGAGCCTCCGCGGCCTCTCTGAGCGGCACTTGCTCGCTGATTGGAATTACCAGCTTGCCATCTCGCACCGCTTCGGCCATGAACTCGAGAGTCTTCCTGTCAAATTTAGAAAAGACGAATACGACCTTTACAGCTGGGTATGCCGCGGCGTTCTGCGGAGCCCCGATAACCGAAGCGAACACTCCTCCGGGCGTGATCTTAGCCATCAGCCCTTCGGCAGTGCTTCGTCCCACCGTATCGGCGACCGCATCGAGCGGCGGAAGGCTCGCGATAGCTCTGACGTCGTCGGTCGCAACCACCTGATCCGCACCTACGGTCTTCGCCTCATCCATCTGCTTCTTCAAAACCCCGGCGATGACGGTAGCCCCTCGATTCTTCGCAGTGAATACCGCCGAGCGCCCCACATTTCCTGCGGCACCCAAAACCAAGACCGTTTGACTCGCTTGGACGTCCGTAGCTGAAAGCAGTTGGTTGCCGGTCGTCGTCACCAGCGGCAGTGCCGCCGCCTGGATCACATCAAGCCCGTCGGGGATCTTCGCCAAGACCGCTGCGCTCACGACGCAAAGTTCTGCGTAGGTATTGTCTGCCATAGCGAACACTCGGTCACCGATTGTAAAGTCTTTCACTTCCGGTCCAACGTTGACCACGGTCCCCGCGAGATCAACTCCGATAAGACCCGGGAACTGGATGGGGTAAAAGTCTTTCGTCAAACCGGCACGCCGTTTGTAATCGATCGGATTCACGCTCGCGGCAGCCACGCGCACCAGCACTTCCCCCTCGCCGGCTACCGGATCCGGGCAATCCTCGTACTTCAGTACTTCTGGGCCGCCATATTGATGGACAACAATTGCTTTCATCCTTCACCTCCACTCCCCTACGGTCGAGCGACCGGGCAGCAATACTACCGCGACAGGTTCCCAATCTCCTGTTGCGTCAACTTAAGTCGCGATCCAACCACGGCCTAGGTTTCTTTGGCCTTCTGAGCAAGTTCCCGAAATTCCCTGGCCTGTTTGTGGCTCGCCTTCACCTGCAGCTGTGCAATCTGCCGCGATTTGTCCGTCACCAGGAACGGAACCAGCGCTTCAAGTTCGATCGCCGCCTCTTGCGCGTGACCAGCCTCTTTGATCAACAGATGGTCAAGCTTCCGGATCGCCTCATTGTGGTCCACGCTTCCCTCCGTCCTTCCTTATCATCGGCCATTTGATCGCCAGAATTGGCCGCGCACACCGATTACACTCCAACGCGATTCAGCGATTCAATTGGACAATGGTATAGGCGATACCTTTGTATGCCTCCTGGAAGAGGATGGGCACGGCGCCGGGTCGATTGCCATTTAATACTTTGGTGGTGGACGATACGTTCGTCCAATAGATTCGAGATCTCGGTTCAGGCCTAATCAAGATGCCACTGTTGATAGCAAGCGCAGCATGACCAGCCAAAGCTCAGGAGACCTCACAATGTTCCCGCAACTCGCCAGCTTCACCGACCTCAACCTGCTCCTGCTTCGCCTTATGGTGGGCCTGATATTCATCACTAGCGGCTACAACCATCTGAAGGATCCAGCGGCGCGCTCCAAGAGCATCGGGATGTCGAAAGGCTTCACTATTTTTCTCGGAATCGCCGAGGTCGCTGGTGCCTTGGGAGTAGCCTTTGGTGTGCTCACGCAACTCGCGGCATTCGGGTTGATTGCCCTGATGCTTGGGGCGATAAGTAAGAAGATCTTCTCTTGGCACACAGGATTTTGGGGAGAGAAAACCTACGGCTGGCACTATGACCTGATGATTATCCTGATGAATCTGCTGATCGCCTCGACAGACGGTGGACACTGTGTCCTGATCAAGTAAGGAACGCTGACACGGCGAATTCAGCGGCTTGGGACCGGCAGCTTCCAGATGTCTTCACAATATTGCCGAATCGTGCGATCCGAAGAGAATTTGCCCGACCGTGCCGTATTCAATAACGACATCGCGCCCCACCGTCCAGTGTCGACATAGGCCTTGCCGGCCTCCCGCTGCGCCGCTGCGTAGGCGTCGAAGTCAGCCAGGACACCGTACCGGTCGTAATTCATTAGGTCGTTCACCAGCGGCACAAACAAATCCCGATCGCCATTTGAAAATCTGCCATCCCGCAGGTCGTCCAGTACCTCCCGTAATAGCGGACTCTTCTCGTAGTAGCTGCGTGGCCTATAGCCCGCCAGCTGCAGGTCACTGATCTCCGGCGCGGTCAACCCAAACAGGAAAAAGTTCTCTTCACCAGCTTCCTTTCGAATCTCGATGTTTGCGCCATCCAGCGTGCCAATGGCAACCGCCCCATTCATCATGAACTTCATGCATCCGGTGCCGCTTGCCTCGAAGCCGGCGGTGGAGATTTGCTCAGACAGATCGGCGGCGGGATAGATCCGCTGTCCCAGCGAAACTGAGTAATTCGGAATGAAGATGACCTTCAACAAATCCTTTACCTGGGGATCGTTGTTAACCAGCTCGCCCACTTGGCATATCAGTTTGATGATTAGCTTCGCCATCGTATAACTGGGCGCTGCCTTGCCTCCGAAGAGGAAGGTTCGCGGCGTCAAGTCCTTGATCATGCCGGTCTTGATCTGGCAATACAGCGAAAGAATGTGCAGCGCATTCAAGTGCTGGCGCTTGTACTCGTGTATCCGCTTTACCTGCACATCAAACATCGATGTCGGGTCCACATCAATGGACATCGTTTCCTTAATGTACGCGGCGAGCCTGCCCTTTGAAACCTCTTGTGTCTTCCGCCAGCGATCCAGAAAGCCATTGTCGCTGGCGAACGGCTCGAGCGACTTCAAGCCATACAGATCCTTGTGCCAGCCTGTGCCGATCGACTCGTCGATCAAGCCAGTGAGCTCCGGATTGGAGAGCATCAACCAGCGTCGGGGTGTGACGCCATTTGTCTTGTTGCTGAAACGCTCCGGGAAAGCCTCGTAATAATCATGCAGAGTCGTCTCTTCCAGCAGCTCTGTATGCAGTTCCGCCACGCCATTGACGGCCTTGCTACCCACAACCGCCAGGTGTGCCATCTGCACGCTTCGTACGCCGTCTTCTCCAATGATGCTCATGCGACGCATCCGCGCGTCATCATCGGGAAAGCGAAATCGCATATCATCCAGAAACCTGCGATTAATTTCGTAGACGATCTCCAGATGTCTCGGCAGCAGGCTCCCAAATAACTCCAACGACCACCGCTCCAGCGCCTCAGGAAGAAGCGTGTGATTGGTGTAACCAAAGGTAGACTGCGTCACCCGCCACGCATCTTCCCATCCCATCTCGTGCTCATCCATCAGCAGGCGCATCAGTTCCGGGATGCCGATCGACGGGTGCGTATCGTTCAATTGCACCGTCCATTTCTTATCAAACTCTGCGAGCGGCTTTCCGAAAGCCAAGTGCAGTTGCACCATGTCCTGCAAGCTGCACGACGTGAAGAAAAACTGTTGTTGTAACCTAAGGCGTTTTCCTTCCTCTTTCTCGTCTGGCGGGTACAGCACCTTGCTGATCGTCTCGGATTCCATCTTGGCGCGCACGGCACCCGCATAGTCGCCGCTGTTGAATACGCTGAGGTCAAAGGAATCGACAGCTTCGGACTTCCACAGTCTCAGGCGATTCACCGTGCGCGTCCTATAGCCCGGTATTGGCGTGTCAAATGGAATTCCCTTTACCTTGTAACCCGGCACCCATCTGTGACGAATTGCGCCCTTCCCGTCGGTGTACGTTTCGGTGTATCCCAAGAAGCCTACTTCATAGGAATTGGAGGCTGCGATCTCCCAAGGATTGCCAAATTGGAGCCATTTGTCAGATTTCTCTACCTGCCAGCCATCTACGATCTCCTGCCGGAAGATGCCAAACTCGTAACGCAGGCCGTAGCCGATCACCGGTACATCCAGAGTGGATAGCGAATCGAGAAAGCAAGCGGCAAGCCTACCCAGGCCGCCATTCCCGAGGCCGGGCTCAGGCTCCTCGTTCGCGATGATGTTGAGTTCGAGCCCCAGACCCTTCAGCGCCTGCTCGGCTGGTTGCGCTAAATCGAGATTCAACAAGTCGTTCTGTAGATGAGGCCCAAGAAGGTACTCGGCGCTCAAGTAAGCGAGAACGCGAACGTCTCCCTGTCTGTAGGTCACGATTGTTTCAAGCCACTGATCCATCAAGCGATCGCGAACGGTGAGCGCCGCTGCATGATATTTATCAACCAGGTTGGACAACTCCAATGGCCTGCCCACGCTATGCGTCATGTGATTGCGGAACGAACCGGCGATCTCTGCCGCGCTTGTACCAGTACGATCTTCGCGGGCTACCGTATCTTTCTCATGCTGCTCGTCGTCCCCGACCGCTGAAGGCTGCACTTTCTTTCGTGGCATCTGTTTCCTCCAACTCGCTCAATATCGTCCGCGTCCACCTCATGGGATGCGCCGAAACCGTTTCGGATGGTCAATTCCGCAGAAGCTCACAAAGATCCTATCGTCCAGATCAATGGCCTCCGACTGGTCCTGAGAGTCCCGTCTTTTTCATAAAAACCAGCGCCATCCCGCTGGCGAGCAAGACACAACCAAGTATCAGAAAACAATCGCCGTAGGCGAGCAGAAATGCCTGACGCTGCACCGCACCGCCCGCTGCGCGGATCGCGCGCATGTTAGCCGAATACGTGTCGCTGCCCTGAGACGTGAAGTAATTTGTCGATTGCACCAAGCGCTCGCGCAACGCACCTGAATAGATAGTGACCGACTCCCCGATGCGTTCTGAATGAAACCTCTCTCTTACAGAAAGCAACGTGGATAGGCCAGCGATTCCAATGGATCCGCCTATATTCCGCATCATGTTAAAGAGCGATGACGCGGCTCCGCTTTCACGCCCTTCCGCCATACCGGCCGTTGTGATCGCAGAAAGAGGAGTCATGATAAGAGGCTGGCCCACCGCGCGGACAATCAGCGGAATGTAGAACTGCGGTCCCGCGAAATTCGAATCGAGATGAATATCGAAAAATGCGCTGCCGCCGAAAAGAAGAATGCCGATGCCGATAATGACTCGCGCATCAATTACTTTCATCAGCTTCGGAATAAACGGAATGACAACGAGTTGCGGTAGCCCCATGAAGATGATGACCTCTCCGATCTGGGTCGCATCGTAGCCATGGACCTGCCCCAGATACAAGGGCAGGATAAACACAGTGCCGTAAAGTCCCATGCCAAGGGCCAAATTGACGATGCTGCCAAGCCCAAAGTTTCTGCGCGCAAACAAGCGTAGGTCGACCAGTGGATCCTTTTCACGCAGCTCAATCAGGATGAAGGCGGGAATGAAGAGTGCGGCCGTCCATGCCAGCTTTACAATTCCAGGATCGCCAAACCAGTCCTTCCGATTTCCATCCTCAAGAACAATCTCGAAAGCGGCGAGGCCGATCGCCATCGTAAGGATTCCCCACCAATCACCTCGTTTCAGCAAGCCAAGGTGCATGGGCTGCATGTCCATGGTGAACCACACCGCAGCAATCAGCAGCGCTCCGGGAATGACGTTGATGTAAAAGATGAATGGCCATCCGTAATTGTCAGTTAGCCACCCGCCAAGAAGCGGTCCCAGCGCCGGCGCAAAGGTGGCGGTAATGGTGAACATGGCCATGCCAATGGCTCTCTTTGACGGCGGCAGATATGTGAGGATCACGTCGAAGGAAAGAGGAATCAGTACGCCGCCGGTGAAACCCTGCAGAACGCGAAAAAGGATCATCAGACTCAAAGAATGGGTTTGACCGCAACAGACAGAGAAGACGATAAATAAAATCGAGTTCACCAGAAGATATCTCTTGAGAGAGAAAGCAGCTGAGAGCCACGAGGTCAGAGAGATCACAACGATCTCCGCCACCAGATATGCCGTTGGCACCCATGAAATCTCATCCGAGCTGGCTGAAAGCGTTCCCGCTATGTCGCGAAGGGAAGAGTTGGTGACAATAATGTCTAGCACTGCCATAAAGCAGCCAAGAAGCACCCCTGCAACGCATATCCACGTCTTCAACGACACATGATCGCTAGCTTCGTGTTTTTTCGCATCCATCGCCTGACTTATCGAAGTGCTTGCCATCGAAGTTCGCCCTTATCGCGTCGCTACCGTAACAACCGCCGACATGCCCGGCGAAAGCAGGTTTTCATAGCCACGCACACTGTCCCGATCGAGTACGATCTTGACGGGAATGCGCTGCACGATTTTGGTGAAGTTGCCGGTCGCATTGTCCGGGGGCAGTAGGGCGAATTCATTACCAGAACCAGGAGCGAGACTGTCCACCTGCCCATAAAACTTGTGTTTCGGGAAGGTATCGATTTCAACTTCGACACGCTGCCCGATGCGCATCTTCTCTAGCT